>ERZ808049.53-NODE-53-length-130532-cov-6.481415_pt1 | contig 130532 bp, 98 predicted proteins | sample MGYA00380198_ERZ808049 | MGnify/ENA primary metagenome ERZ808049 (study PRJEB31490, sample SAMN06133414) | mouse gut metagenome | isolation source: Z2_2 | host: mice | place: China: Chengdu | collected 2015-05 ...
GGTGCCACCAGGAATCGAACCGGGGACACAAGGATTTTCAGTCCTTTGCTCTACCAACTGAGCTATGGCACCATTTTCGTTTGCGGGTGCAAAGATAAGGAGTTTTTTTGTATACTACAAAGCTTTTGAAGAAAAATGTTAGAAAAAAGCACGGTTCTTTCATTTACAGGAGTTAGAGGAGCCATCACTTCGCTTTGCTTCGTTAGGAGTTAAAGGAGTTAAAGCCGATACTCTTGTGTATGACGCCGTTACAGGAGTATCGGCTTTAACTCCTAAGCCGACTTGTCGGCTGATAACTCCTTCTAACTCCTTTTAATTCCTATAAATGAAAGAACCGTGAGAAAAAAAGAGGTGTGCCGAAACTATGAGAAGCAGGGTATGGCTTGTTTCGACACATCTCCTTGGGTATTCTTTATCGCGCCGGATATGTCGTAACCGGTCAGTCGATATTCGGATTAATGCTATGCCACTCTTCGATGGGAGGCAATACGCCCATTCCAATCACTTCATCGCGGAGTTTGCAAAGGTGTGTATAGCTTTCCTGCAGCTTTGACTCCTCTTCGGGGCTACCTTTCAGCTCCTTGTAATGTACGCCGTCCTTGCCGATTTCGGTTTCCATGGCCATCATGATATGGTCGAAGCCGTGGCTGTGCACGTATGTGCCTGCCGGCCAGCGGAAAGGTTTCCCACCCATGGCGGCGGCAATCATTTCGATGGAGACGTATGCCGGACTTTGGAAAGAGGAGCGACCGCGCAGGGCGATGATGTTGGCGCCGCCTTTGATGACTTTGGTCTGTATCTCTGCCCATTGCTCTTGCGTCAGGGCGGGGGTGCCGATGATGTCCGGCAACGGTTTCCCGTCCACTTTGGCGGTGGAGGCATATACGGCCATCTGTTCGCCGTGTCCGCCATAGGTGCGGCAGTTCTCTATTCTGTCGGGCGCTATTCCGAAGTGTTTGGACAACTCGCTGCGCAGGCGGGTGCTGTCGAGGGCGGCCAGGGTGGTGACCTGTGACGGTTTCAGTCCGGAATACAACAAGGTAATCAGTCCCGTGATGTCGGCAGGGTTGAAGATGACAACCACGTGTTTCACGTCCGGACAGTAGGCTTTCACGTTCTTGCCGAACTCTTCGGCGATGGCGGCATTGCCTTTCAGCAAGTCTTCGCGGGTCATGCCTGCCTTGCGGGCGGCACCGCCGGAAGAAACCACATATTTGGCGCCGGTCAGGGCCTCCTTGATGTCGGATGTGAAGGTCAGGTTCAGGCCTTCGAAACCACAGTGGAACATCTCTTCAGCCACGCCTTCCAGACCGGGGGCATACGGGTCGTACAGACAGATGTTGGGGGTGAGGTGCATCATGATGGCGGTTTGCGCCATGTTAGAGCCAATCATACCGGCTGCGCCTACGATGGTCAGTTTCTCGTTTGTCAGAAAATCCATAATTATACTATATTAAAGGTGAATAACAGATACGTTCATTAATGATTTACGCTACAAAGATAACTGCTTTCCGGCAGAATTGTTCATATAAAAAAGTTATCTTTTAGAGCCTGTTTAAATTTTCTTCAAAAAGTTTTTTATTCAGCTTCTTTTGAGTTCCTTTTCGGTCTGTTTTCCTCTTTTTATTCGTCACATAGCCCGCTATGCTCCTCATAAAAACAGAAAAACATCCTCAAAAAGGCTCCTCAAAAAAATGCTGAACAAAATTTAAACAGGCTCTTAGAGTGAAAAGTTATTCCTTATCTTTATCTTTGCTCTGGATTCCGCGCGCTCAGGCGCGCGGCCGGTCCTATTCATGAATGATAAACAGAAAAGAGTGTAATTGATATGGGTATAGAGTTAGGAAAGTTCAATACGTTGAGAGTGGTGAAAGAAGTTGATTTCGGTATGTATCTGGACGGCGGCGAGGAGGGCGAGATTCTGCTTCCTTCGCGTTATGTGCCCGAGGGGTGCCGGCCGGGAGATGACTTGACGGTGTTCATTTATCTGGATAACGAGGAGCGGCTGGTGGCTACCACGCTGACTCCCCTGGTGCAGGTCGGGCAGTTTGCCTGTCTGGAGGTGGCATGGATAAACCAGTATGGCGCTTTCCTCAACTGGGGGCTGATGAAGGATTTGTTCGTCCCTTTCCGCGAGCAGAAGATGAAGATGCAGGTCGGGAAGCGGTATGTGGTCCATGCGCATCTGGATGAGGAGAGCTACCGGATTGTGGCTTCCGCGAAGGTGGACCGTTATCTTTCGAAAGAGAAGGCGCCCTACGAACCCGGTCGGGAAGTCGATATCCTGGTTTGGCAGAAAACGGACTTGGGCTTCAAGGCCATCATCGAGAACCGGTATGGCGGGTTGTTGTACGAGAACGAACTGTTCCAGCCCTTGCATACGGGCATGACGCTGAAAGCCTACGTGAAGCAGGTGCGCGAAGACGGAAAGATTGACCTGACGCTCCAGAAACCGGGACACGGCAAGGTGGAAGACTTTTCGGTGACCTTGCTGGACTACATCCGCGAACAGGGAGGCCGGACGGCCTTGCACGACAAGAGTCCTGCCGAGGAGATTTACGACACTTTCGGCGTCAGCAAGAAGACATTCAAGAAAGCGGTGGGCGACTTGTACAAGAAGCACCTGATTCTCTTGTACGAGGACGGCATCGGGTTGGCGGATACCTCCAACCCCTAATCATGGTAGGGTTTTCCCTACCATATATTAGAGAGAAACAGGCGGATGGGGGAAAATATTCCCCTATTTTTGTTCTTACTAAGAAACAGATATAGAGTATGAACTTCAAAAAGAACATTGCCATGAAACGAACATTATTGATATTGGTTGCCGCAGTGATGGGTACGGTTGTTTGCTATGCGGCTATGAGTAACAGCCGTGTACGTAAAGAGACACGTTTTCTTACGGACAAGATGGCCTACGAACTGAATCTGAATACGGAGCAGTATAACGATGTCTATGAAATCAATTACGACTTTATTTCTGGCGTACGTTATCTGATGGACGATGTGATGCGGGGGCAGGAATGGGCATTGAACCGTTACTACGATTACCTGGATGTGCGCAACGACGACCTGCGTTGGGTGCTGAACAGCAGACAGTATTCCCGCTTCATGCAGGCCGCCTATTTCTTCCGCCCGATTTATGTGAGCGGCGGACGCTGGTCTTTCCGGATTTATGTCACCTACACCAATCCGAACCATTTCTATTATCCGCGTCCTTATCATTATCGCACGTATTGCGGCGGGCACTACCGTACGCACTATCACAACGCAAGCTACTATCGGGGAAGGTATAACCATCCTGCCTACAACGGTTCTTTCCGCATCCGCAACGATAAATCGTATCATGCGAGCCGCCGTTCCGATTTCGGGTCGGTCCATATCCGTCCTAATTCGGGCACGCATCCCAACCCGGGTACAAAACCTAATTCGGGCATGAAACCCGACCCGCACAAACGTCCTAATCCGAATGCCCGTCCCGCTTCCAACACCCGTCCGAGTACCGGTACGCGTACGGAAACCGGTACACGGCCGAAAGCCGGACACTCCGGACGCCGCTCTTCCGCAGGCAGTTCCACGCGCCGTTCCGACACCAAGAAGGAAGTAAGCACATCCACACGTGGACGGGGCACAGAGAGGAGCGCCGGATCGTCGAGACGGAATTAAGCGGCTGTGTACATTCGGGGGGCTCAATCCGGCAGACGTATGAACCGTGCAGGTGGTGCAGGCGCGCGGGCAGTATCCTCGTACGGAAAATTGCTTTCTTGGGAGGAAAAAAGCCTAAGTTGCCACCGGATTTTATGATGCACTTTACCGCTGCCCCCTTCACCTTCTTTCGCTTTCACGTCTTTCTGCCGGAAACTGTCCTGTGAAACGAGTAAATCCGTCCCGCGAGACGAGCAAATTCATCTCACGGGACGGATTCGCTGCTTCCGCCGTCCCATCCCCTTTCACCGTTTTCGCCCATAAACAGGACGTTGTGAAGGGGGTAGGGGAAAACGGAAAACTTTTTTTTCGCGCGTTTTCCGGAGTTATTCGATAGGTTTTCCTTGGTAGAAGTCCAGTATCTTGCTGCGGAACAGGTATTCGTATTTGGCCTGGAGCTCGTCGGACTGCGCTTTCATCAGGTTCTGCTTCGCTTCGTTGTATTCTACGGCATTCGCTTTCCCGTTTTCGTATTTCTCGCTCATCAGCCTGAACGATGCTTCGCTTGCCGTTGCCGCCGCGCTGCTGCTGGTGTATTTGCTTTCGGCCGCCGCTGCGTTGTACCATGCCTGCTGAATCTCTTTGTAGAGGTTCTTTTTGGCGTTGTCCAGTTGCAGGGAGTAGTTCTCGCGTTGCAGGCGGGCGGTGCGCACTCGGTTGCGTGTGGAGAGCCGGTTGAAGATAGGCACGCTCAGGCTGAAACCGATGTACTTGTTGAAGTTGTCGTTCATCTGCTGGCTGAAGGTACGGTCGATGGTCGAGTAGTAGTTGGTGCCGAGGCTTCCGTTGAGGCTCAGTTGCGGGTAGTAGCTGCTTTGGGCGATGCGGATGCTGTGCTTGCTTCCTTCCAGGCGATACCGTGCGGCTTGTATGGCGGCTTTGCCGGTCAGCGCCGTCTGGAAGATTTCGTCCGGGGGAGTCAGCGGGGTGAGCGCTATCGTCGTGGCGGGCTCTTCCAGTCGGAAGCCTTCCGGTGTCTCCAGCTCGATAAGCTGGCTGAGGTCGAGCAGTGCCAACCGGCGGTTGTTGTCCGTCTGCACCGCGCTCATCTCGTCTTGCGCCACACGTGCCCGGGCTTCGGCAACTTCCGCCGGAGAGGCTTTCCCCACCTCCGCCAGCCGCTCGATGCGGTTGCATTGCCCTTTGCTCAGGTCTACCTGCCCCACAGACACCCGGTGCAGCTCTTCGTTGAACAACACTTGCAGGTAGGCCGAGGCGATATTGATGGAAATGTCCTCTTTGGCTTTCTCCAGGTCGGCGAGGGCGGCTTTCAGGTTCAGCTTGGCCAAGGCGTACTGGCTGGGCAACTCCAGCCCGGTGAACAGCGGGATGCTGGTAGAGACGGACATATTGGTGCCGTGGCTGGCGGTGTTGACGTATACGGTAGAGTAGTCGCCGGTGTTTTCGTCCTTGACGGCGGTTTGCGTGCGTCCCCAGTTCCAGTTCTGTCCGGCATTGGCATTGAGGTTCGGCAGCCGCGCCCATTTGGCGGTGTTCACTCCGACGCTGCTTTGCTCGGCCTCGTTGGCTGCCCGGCGGATGTCAATATTGTGCGCTATGGCATGGTCTATGCATTGGCGTAGCGACCAACGCTCTTGTGCCTGCATCGGCATACAAGCCAGCAGGACGAGATAGATGAACATATTTCTCTTCATGATGTTCCGGTCCTTTTACGAATGGTGGTTATTTGTTTTTCTTCTCGGTGCCGCGCACTTTGTCCTGGGCGGTCAGGCCGCTCCTGACGGCAATCTTGATGCCGTCGCTCATGCCGACTTCTATCGGCCGCCGCTGGAACTTCTGTTGGGGTACGCTGTCGGTCAGCACATAGACGAAGGTGCTGTCTCCGCTGAACTCGACCGTGCTTTCCGGCAGGGCGAGTGCCTGCTTGGCGCGTTCCAATACGATTTCGGCGTTGGCGGAGTAGCCCGAACGGATTTGCACGCTGTCCGGTGCGTCGACGGCGGCTTTGATTTCAAACCGATTGGCTCCGTTCTCTTCCACGCCCTTCGGCGAGATGTATTCCAGGGTGGCGTCGAACGAGAGGTCTTGCAAGGCACCGATGGTCAGCTTCACCGGCATACCTTCGTGGATGCGTCCCACTTCGGTCTCGTCGATGTTGCCCCGGAAGATGAGGTCGTTCATGTTGGCGACGGTGGCGATGGTGGTTCCGTCGTTGAAGGTGTTGCTCATGATGACCGAGTTGCCCACTTTGATGGGCACGTCCAGAATCAGCCCGGTGATGGTGGAGCGAATCAGCGTACTGCTGAAGGAGGCGCTGTTCTTGGTGATGCCTTCCTTCACAATCTCCAGGTTGTCTTTGGCGGTCTGCAACTCCTCGCGTGCCTGCTTCACGCCGACTTCTCCCTTCTCGTACTCCTCGGTGCTGATGAGCTTGTCGTCATACAGCTTCCGGGTACGCGCAAAGTCTGTCTCGGCTTGCCGGGCGCTGATTTCCGCCAGCCGCACACGGCTTTCGGCAGCGTTCAACTGTCCCAGTTCGGGAATCACTTTCACTTTGGCTATCACTTCGCCCTGCTTCACCGTCTGTCCGGCTTCCTTGTATACTTCGGCGATGATGCCGGAAATTTGCGGCTTGATGAGCACTTCATCGCGAGGCTCCACTTTGCCGGTGGCGATGGTGGTCTTTTCGAGGTCGGTCACTTCGGGGTTCACCACTTCGTACACGGTTTCTTTCGGTTGCGACTTTTGGTACAGGAACACAAAAGTCCAGACAAACAGCAGTGCCACCAGCACCAGCATCGCGATTCTCAAAGGTTTCTTCTTTTTCATATTGTTTCTTTTTTTGAGTTTATATACTTTGTTTTTGGGGGGTATCGGGAGTGGAGTTATCGGGAGTTAAAAGGAGTTATCACTTCGCTTCGCTCCGTTAGGAGTTAAAAGCCGATACTCTTGCCTTGTACCCTTGTTAACTTGTCTCTTGTCAACTTGTTAACTCGTCCCTCGTCTCTTGCCAACTTGTTGACTCGTCTCTTGTCCCTCGTCTCTCTTTTACTCCTCCCTGATAGCTTCTATCGGTTTGATGGCCATGGCTCGGTAGGCGGGTGCCAGTCCTGCCAGCACTCCGAGGACGGTGACGAAGAGGCAGGCGGCGATGGCTCCCCAGAAGGAAATCTGGAAAGGATTGCCCGTCCCTATCTCCGTCAGTTGCAGGATGCCGACGGCGAAGCAGATGCCCGTCATGCCCGCCAGGATGGTCAGCACCAGGCTTTCAGAGAGAATCTGTAGCAGGATGTTACGGGGCTTGGCGCCGATGGCGCGGCGGATGCCTATCTCCACGGTGCGCTCCTTGACGGTCACCATCATGATGTTGCTCACGCCGATGGCTCCGGCAAGCAGGGTGCCCAGTCCCACCAGCAGGCTCAGGAGGTTGATGCCTTTGAAGAGGTTGTCTACCATGCTGAAGAGAGCTTCCACGTTCACCGTCATCACCGCTTGCGTGTCGTCCGGGTGGATGGTATGCGCCTGCTTCACCAGGGCGGTGACTTTCTTCTCCACTTCGCTGATGGAGTGGTTCGCCTTGGCGGTATAGGTGATGACCTGCACCTCGTTGCCCATGTTGTAGTTCTGCATCATGGTGCTGAAAGGGATTTGGACGCTGCGTGGCGCATAGCCTTGTATGTTCATGTTGCCCGATGACACGTCCACCCCTACGATGCGATAGTAGATGCCGCTCACCCGGATGTACTTGCCGCACGGGTCGCTGCCGTCGGGGAAGAGCGCTTCCCAGATACGTTTGCCGATGACGCACACCTTGCGGCTCTCCTTCACGTCGATGTCGTTGATGTAGCGTCCGTATAGCATGGTCGGTTCTTCAATCTTGCCATTGTCGGGGTAGATGCCTTTCAGCGTGCATCTTTCCGTATTCTCTTGGTAGATGGCACTCATGCCCCACTTGGCGTTGCAGGGAGTCACGATGTCTATTTCGGGCACTCCCCGGCGGATGCGTTCCACGTCGTCCACGTTCAGGCTCCAGTAGCGTCCTTTGCGGAAGCCTTTGTAGGGTTGGCTGGTCAGGTTGGCGGCTACGGCTCCCGCGTTGCTGGCAAACCCTTCGAACTGTTTGCCCATCAACGCTTTCAGTCCTTGGCTGCCTCCCATCAGTGCCACCAGCATGAAGATGCCCCAAAAGATGCCGAAGGCAGTCAGCAGGCTTCGTGTCTTGTTTCTTGTGATGGTGACGAGTATCTCCTCCCATCGGTCGATGTCTATTATCATAGTTGCTTCTTTTTTTAGTTGACGAGTTGACAAGTTGACAAGGAACGAGGGGCAAGTAGTTGACAAGAATAATACTTCTCTCCTTGTAGCCTTGTTAACTTGTCCCTTGTCAACTCAACTCTACTCAACTCAATTCCTTTTAATTCCTCAATGCTTCTATCGGCCGTATCAGTGCCGCCTTGCGTGCCGGGAACAGTCCGGCGAGTGTTCCGGCGACGATGAGTGTCACGGTGGCTTGGATGGCGATGCGCAGGTCTACGGTGGGGTTGACGAACACGGTCTGTTTGGCTATGCCGATGTCCATTACGGCCTCGCCCATGCTGATGTTCATCCACTCCGTCACGCCGATGCCCGCCACCATGCCGATGTAGCCGAAGAGGGTGGTGATGGTGATGCTTTCGATGATAATCAGCCACAGGATGGAGAAGGGCTTTGCCCCCAATGCCTTGCGGATGCCGAACTCGCGGGTGCGTTCGCGGACGGTAATCAGCATGATGTTGCTTACGCCCACGATGCCGCTCAGCAGGGTGAAGATGCCGATGACCCAGATGGCTGTGCGCAGGATGCTTTGCGCGCCTTGCTGCTGGGTGTACTGCTTGATGCGGTTCCACACCCAGACGGCACGCCGGTCGTTGGGGTCGAACTGCTGCGTGGCGGCGATGGTGCGACGGAAACGCTCTTCAAACTCGTCCGCGTTTGCCTCGCTCACCACGCCTTTGGTGGTGAAAGCCATCGAGCTCATCTTGTCTTCCTTGTTGTAAATCAGTTGCAGGGTGGTGTAGGGCAGGTAGGCGGGCGGTTGCTGTTCGCCGTCGCGGCTGTAGATGCCCACTACCCGGTAGCACAGTCCGCTGGCGTTCACCGTCTTGCCGACGGCTTGTCCGGCTTTCTCGTTGCCGAAGAGCATTTCGGCGGTCTTTTCGTGCAGCACGATGACCTTGCGTCGCTCCCGGATGTCAATCTCATTGATGAAGCGTCCCTCCTTGAGGGTGGCATCCACCATGTCGATGTACTTGGGGAAGTGTCCTTCCAGCTGGATGCTGATGTGGTCCTGGTTGTAGCTCAACGTTACGCCCGACTGCTCCTGCACGGCGGTTACCTGGTCCACCATCTCTTCCAATGTGCGCGTTGCTTCCAGCTCTTTCTGGGTGAACTTCACCTCGCGTCCGGCTTTCAGCCCGTGCCACGGCTTGCTGGTCCATCCTGGCCATGCCATCATGGAGTTCATCGCCATATTGTCCGACTGCCGGGTCATGGCGTTCAGCAGTCCGTTGCCGGCACCCAGCAGGACAATCAGCATGAAGATGCCCCATGCCACGGCAAATCCCGTCAGGGCGGTGCGCATCTTGTTGCGCTTGATGGTGGCGTATATCTCTATCCAAAGGTCTATCATATTGTTTTTTTTATTGATTAGTTGACAAGTTGACAAGGCTACGAGTTAACGAGGCTACGAGGAGTCTTTCCTCTTGTTTCTTGTCTTTCGTCTTTCGTCTCTTGTCTCTTGTTTCTTGTTTCTTGTCTCTTGTCTCTTGTCTCTTGTCTCTCGTTCCTTGTAGCCTTGTTAACTTGTCAACTCGTCAACTTTTGTCAACTCGCCAACTCTCGTTAACTATTTCATAAATCCGTTCTTTCCGAAGGGGCTTGCGTCGTGGTTCAGGTTCTCCTCAATGCTGCCTATCACGCCGTCCTTGATGTGTATAATCTTGTCCGTCTGGTTGGCTACGCCGCTTTCGTGGGTGACGACCACGATGGTCATGCCCGTCTGGTGCAGGTCTTTCAGAATCTGCATGACCTCTACGGACGTCTTGCTGTCGAGGGCGCCGGTGGGTTCGTCGGCCAGGATAATCTGCGGTTGGGTAATCAGTGCGCGGGCGATGGCGACACGCTGCTTCTGTCCGCCGGACATTTCGTTGGGCATATGGTGTGCCCACTCTTTCAGTCCCAGGCGGTCCAGGTATTCCAGTGCCATGGCGTTACGCTTTCTTCGGCTCACACCTTGGTAGAAGAGCGGCAGAGCCACGTTCTCTACCGCATCCTTGAAGGAAATCAGGTTGAACGACTGGAAGATGAAGCCAATCATGCGGTTGCGGTATTCGGCGGCCTTGCTCTCGCTCAGCTCTTTGATGAGTGTGCCGTTCAGGTAATATTCTCCGGTGTCGTAGTTGTCCAGAATGCCTAATATATTAAGTAAGGTGGATTTACCGGACCCCGATGCTCCCATGATAGATACGAACTCTCCTTTCCGGATATCGAGGTTGATGCCTTTGAGGACGTGCAGCGGAGCACCGTTGTTGTAGGTCTTGTTGATGTCTTTTAGTTGTATCACGATTTTCTTTGTTTAGTACGTTGTTCTTACTCACGTTTTCACAATTAGACGTGCCTGTGTTACGAAAAGTTGCAGATGGCGTGAAGTTTTTTAAAAAAAGATTTTGCAATCTCGTTTTTCTTTGTGTAATTTGTAACCATTAACTAATCCTTTAAACAAAAAAAGTAATATTATGAATTCAAACATGGAAAGACCCTATGTAGTGGGGATTGACATAGGCGGGACGAACACCGTCTTTGGTATTGTGGATGCACGTGGTACGATTATTGCAAGCAGTTCCATCAAGACGGGAGCTTATGAGCAGGCCGATGACTACGTGAACGAAGTGTGCAAGAACCTGCTTCCGCTGATTATTGCGAACGGTGGTGTCGATAAGATAAAAGGTATCGGTATCGGCGCGCCCAACGGCAACTATTATAGCGGTACCATCGAATTTGCCCCGAATCTTCCGTGGAAGGGAGTAATCCCCTTGGCTGCCATGTTTGAAGAGCGTCTGGGCATCCCTACCGCACTGACCAATGACGCCAATGCCGCCGCTATCGGCGAGATGACTTACGGCGCTGCGCGCGGTATGAAAGATTTCATCATGATAACATTGGGCACAGGCGTGGGCAGCGGTATCGTTGTCAACGGGCAGGTGGTGTACGGGCACGACGGTTTCGCCGGAGAGCTGGGACACGTCATCATGCGCCGCGAGAACGGTCGTCTTTGCGGATGTGGCCGTCACGGATGCCTGGAGACCTATTGCTCGGCTACCGGCGTGGCACGTACGGCGCGCGAGTTCCTTGCCGCACGTACCGAACCGAGTCTGTTGCGCTCTATCCCGGCCGAGAACATCACGTCGAAGGACGTATATGATGCTGCCGTGCAGGGTGATAAGCTCGCGCAGGATATATTCGACTTTACCGGTACAATCCTGGGTGAGGCCTTGGCCGACTTCATCGCTTTCTCCAGCCCCGAAGCAATCATCCTGTTCGGTGGATTGGCAAAGTCGGGCGATTATATCTTCAAGCCTATCCAGAAAGCCATCGACGAGAATATCCTGGCGATTTATAAAGGAAAGACCAAGCTGCTGATGTCCGAGCTGAAAGACGCCGATGCTGCCGTGCTGGGAGCAAGTGCCTTGGGTTGGGAGTTGAAAGGACTTGAATAAGATAAATTCCGAGATACACGGTTCTTTCATTTACAGGAGTTAGAGGAGTCATCACTTCGCTTTGCTTCGTTAGGAGTTAAAGGAGTTAAAGCCGATACTCTTGTGTAAGGATGCAGTCACAGGAGTATTGGTTCTAACTTCTAAGCCGACTTGTCGGCTGATAACTTCCGATAACTCCCGTTAACTCCTGTAGATGAAAGAGCCGTGTCCCGAGATACTAAAAAAGGGAAGCCGATTGGTTCGGCTTCCCTTTTTTATTTCGAAATAGGAGTACGGGATTAACCGTTGACTCTTTTTTCTTTGATTCTTGCTTTCTTACCGGTAAGAGAGCGCAGGTAGTACAACTTGGCGCGACGAACCTTACCCACTTTGTTCACCTCGATGCTGTCGATAGCCGGTGACTCAATCGGGAAAATACGTTCTACACCTACAGTACCGGACATCTTACGTACTGTAAAACGTTTCTTCTCTCCGTGTCCGGAAATCTTGATAACAACGCCACGGTACAGCTGTACACGCTCTTTGTTACCTTCGACGATACGATATGCTACTGTAATCGTGTCACCTGCCTTGAAGCTCGGGTGCTGTTTGCCGGTAGCAAATGCTTCTTCTGCAATTTTAATTAAATCCATTGTTCTTATTATTAAATTGTTTGATCGTTACAACGCAACATACCAGGCTTCTCACTCCGTGTCCTGACAGCGATTGCGCGAAAGCGGTGCAAAGGTAGGGCTTTTCTTTTGATTGGCAAAGCGATGCGCGTTTTTTTCTTTCTTCCTTTCACGGTTCATTTACAGAAGTTAGAGGAGTTATCACTTCGCTTTGCTTCGTTAGGAGTTACAGGAGCTAAAGCCGATACTCTTGTGTATGACGCCGGGGAGTATTGGCTTTAACTCCTAAGCCGACTTGTCGGCTGATAACTCCCGATAACTCCTTTTAACTCCTGTAGATGAAAGAACCGTTGCATCTATATTGCAGAGTTGCTGCAACTCCTTTGCAGAGCTGCTGCATCCATAGTTGCAGTGTTGCTGCAAGTCTTTTGCAGTGACGTTGCATCTATAGATGCAGCAACACTGCAAAATGGATGCATTGGCTTTGCAGTCGGAATGCGCTGGCTTATAGGGCTATCCCTGAGCCGCCGGAATGCTATTCCGTGGCGATGGAAGTAAGATTTGGCGTTGTTCGAATGAAAAAGACCCGGACGGGAAGAAAGAAAAGCACTTTCCTTTCTTGGGGATTACGGCAAAGAAAAGTATATTTGTCGTAATTTAAAACGGACAATTATGAAGAATGCTTATTTTGACTTCGTCTGTGGCGCGGCGTTGGCATCGATGTTTTTGCTGGCATCTTGCCGACCGACGTATGAGGTGACGAAGGTGGAAGGGCGTATGCAGCCGATGGATGCTACGTACGATGCGGCCCCCGATGCGGAGGCTGTGGCGCTGCTTGCACCTTATAAGGCGAAGGTGGACAGTATGATGTATCGGGTGGTGGGCACCGCCGAAATGTCGATGGACAAGAGTGCGCCCGAAAGCCTGCTCTCCAACCTGGTGGCGGACGTGCTGCGCGACGCGGCGGCGCAGGTGATAGGAAAACCTGCCGACATGGGATTGGTGAACATGGGCGGATTGCGCAATGTGCTGACCGAGGGCCCGGTCACTTGCGGGAACATCTACGAGATTCTGCCCTTTGAAAACTCGCTCTGCGTGCTGGTGCTGAAAGGCTCCTGCCTGAAGCAGCTGTTCGAGAACATAGCGGCGCGCGGCGGCGAGGGTGTCAGCGGCGTGCAGTTGCAGATTGGCAGAGACAGGAGCCTGCTCCACGCTACGGTGGCGGGCGAACCGGTTGCCGATGACAGGCTGTATACGGTTGCCACCATCGACTATCTTGCCGACGGCAACGACGGCATGACCGCTCTGATTCAGGCGGAAAAGAGAGAGTGTCCTCCGGGCGCCACCCTGCGCGGGCTGTTCATGGACTATGTGGAACGGCAGACGGCGGCAGGCAGGAAGATTACCTCGCGCATGGAAGGGCGAATCACCGTAAAAGAGTAAGAACCGACAACTTTTAAGAAAGGAGAATCCGATGAAACGTATATCGATATATTGTCTGCTGATATGCTGCGCGCTGTTGACGGTGTCGGCACAGCAGGCCAGGCAACTGACTATTCTGCATACAAGTGATACGCACAGCCGTATCGAACCGATAGACCCGCACGCTGCCGACCGGAATGCCGGCATGGGCGGCGTGGTGCGCCGCGCCACGTTCGTGAAGGAGTTCCGCGCCAAGCATCCCGATGTCCTGCTGTTCGATTGCGGGGATATCTCGCAAGGCACGCCCTATTACAACCTTTTCCAGGGCGAGGTGGAGGTTCGGATGATGAACCTCATGCGCTACGATGCCATGACTATCGGCAACCATGAGTTCGACTTCGGGCTGGAGAATATGGCGCGTCTGTTCCGTATGGCTGATTTCCCGGTGGTGTGTGCCAATTACGATGTGGCGGGAACCGTCCTCGAAGGGCTGGTGAAGCCTTACGTCGTGCTGGAACGCGGCGGATTGAGAATCGGCGTCTTCGGGCTGGCTCCCGAGATGGAGGGACTGGTGCAGGCGGACAAGTGCGAGGGTATCGTTTACAACGACCCCATTGCCGTGGCGCAGGAGGTGACGGACCTGCTGCGGGGCAAGGAGCGGTGCGATGTGGTCGTCTGTCTTTCACACCTCGGATTCCGCATCAGGAATGCGGCGTGCGACGAGAAGCTGGTGGCAGAGACACGGGGAATAGACGTGATTCTTGGCGGACACTCCCATACGTTCATGGAGAAACCGGCGTTCTATCTCAATGCCGAAGGCAAGAGTGTTCCGGTGTTGCATAGCGGCAAGAGCGGCATTCATGTGGGAGAGTTGGAATTGACATTGATGGAAAAGTAGTAAAAAAGAAAGAGGAGTCAGATGAAAAGATTGCTATTGTTTGTCCTGGTCGTGATGGGATGTTGCGGGCGTTTTGCTTCGGATGCGCAACGGTGTCCGGCGGCCGCTGTGGCCACAGAACCTGTAGAACCGTCACTGTTGCGCCCCGTGCTTGACGATATGCGGTGCAGGCAGTGGGTAGACTCGGTGTTGGGACGCCTGAACCTGAAGGAACGTATCGGACAACTGTTCATTTATACCATCGCCCCCTATCAGGACAAGGCAAACAAGGAGCTGCTGCGCAAGGTGGTCGAGGACTACAAGGTCGGCGGCCTGCTCTTCTCCGGCGGCCTGCTGCAGAACCAGGCCATGCTGACGAACGAGGCACAGCGCAGGGCGGACGTCCCCTTGCTGATAACCTTCGACGGGGAGTGGGGACTTTCCATGCGCCTGCGGGGTACGCCCGTCTTTCCGAGAAACATGGTGCTGGGTTGCATACAGGACGACAGCCTGCTGTATGAGTATGGCAGGGAAATGGCAAGGCAGTGCCGCGAGCTTGGCGTGCAGGTGAATTTCGCTCCTGTGGCGGATGTCAATATCAATCCGAAGAACCCGGTCATCAATACCCGCTCCTTTGGCGAGAGTCCGGTGAATGTGGCCGCCAAGGTCACCGCATACGCCAAGGGACTGGAAGCGGGCGGGGTGCTCTCTGTGTGCAAACATTTCCCCGGGCATGGAGATACGGATGTCGATTCGCACAAGGCGCTTCCCAGGTTACCCTTCACTCGCGAACGGCTGGACAGCGTGGAGCTGTATCCTTTCAGAAAAGCCATCCGGGAGGGCTTGGGCGGCATGATGGTAGGGCATCTGGAGGTGCCTGCCTTCGAACCGCAAGGCGGATTGCCCTCTTCTCTCTCGCGCAGTGTGGTCTACGACCTGCTGACGCGCGAACTGCAGTTCCGGGGACTTGTCTTCACGGATGCCTTGGCGATGAAAGGAGTTTCGAACAACGAGTCGCTTTGCCTGAAAGCGCTGAAGGCAGGGCACGACCTGCTGCTCGTCCCCCGGCGTATCAAGGAAGACGTGGAAGCCGTGCTGGCTGCCGTGAAGCGGGGTGAACTGACGGAACAGGCGATAGAGGAGAAGTGCAGGAAGGTGCTGACCTTTAAGTATGCTTTGGGGTTGGACAAGAAACTGTTCGTCCGTCTTTCCGGTTTGGAAGAACGGATTAACACTCCCGGCGCGCAAGACCTGATTCGCCGCCTGAAGGCAGCCGCCATCACTGTGCTGGGCAACGCTGCGGAGGTGTTGCCCCTGGATCCGGCAGTCGAGGACGTTGCCGTGCTGAATGTGGGTGAGGCTGCCGGGATACAACCTTTCCTCAAGCAACTCTCCGGATATACGCATCCGGTGGAGTTCCGGCTGGGAAAGGAGCTGCCGGAAGCGGAGCGCAAGGCTTTGCGGGGAAAACTGTCGAAATACAAACGCATTCTGATATGCGTCACCGAACAACGTCTGGAGGCTTATCAGACTTTCTTCGCGGAGTTTGCCCCGGAGGTGCCGGTGGTTTGGCTCTTCTTTGTGCCCGGCAAGCAGTTGTTGCAGGCGCATCGGGGCATTTCGAAAGCCGGAGCGGTGGTGCTGGCGCACTCGGCTGACGAGGATGTGCAGCGACAGGCGGCGCGGATACTCTATGCCGATGCTGTGGCAGACGGTCGGCTCTCGGCAAGCATCGGCACCCTGTTTGCTGCCGGTGAAGGGGTCAGCCTGACTCCGCAGACAGAGCGCCGTTTCGTTCCCGAAGAGTACGGGCTGGATTCACGCCTGTTGGCGCAGATTGATACGATTGCCCGCGAGGGAATACGGGAAGGTGCCTATCCGGGATGTCAGGTCGTGATTCTGAAAGATGGAAAGCCGATGTACGATAAGGCGTTCGGTACCTATACGGGGGAGAGCGTTCGGGGCAAGGCGGCTGTTCCGGTAACGCCGGCATCCGTATACGACATTGCCTCCCTGACGAAAACGACCGCCACCTTGCTGGCTGTGATGAAACTTTATGATAAAGGCCGCTTGAACCTGACGGACCGTGTGGCGGATTATCTTCCCTGTCTGCAAGAGACGGACAAACGGAATATTACCGTCAGCGAACTGCTGTTCCATCAGTCGGGACTGCCTTCTACACTGATGTTCTATCAGGACGCCATTGACAAGGAGAGTTACGAGGGGACGCTGTTCAAGGCGCGGAAAGACAGGCTGCATCCGGTCCGCATCGGGCAGCAGACGTGGGCGAACCCGGCGTTCCGTTTCCGTCCGGGGCTGACCTCGAAGGTGCGTACGGCGGAGTGTACGTTGCAGGTCTGCGACTCGCTCTGGCTGAACAGCTCTTTCAAAACGGAGTATCTTCGGAAAATCATCGACACTCCGCTGCGGGATAAGCGCTACCGCTACAGCTGCGTGGGCTTTATCTTGTTGCAGCAACTGGTGGAGGCGCGTGCGGGAATGCCTATGGATGAGTATCTCGCCCGGGAGTTTTATGTCCCGATGGGGCTGAAGCGTACCGGATATCTTCCGTTGCGGCGCCTGTCTAAAGAGGAGATTGTGCCTTCGTCCGTGGATGCTTTCTTGCGGAAGACGGTCTTGCAGGGATTTGTACACGACGAGTCCGCTGCTTTTCAGGGAGGGGTTTCGGGCAATGCGGGACTGTTCTCTACGGCCGGAGAGGTGGCGCGTCTCTGCCAGATGCTGCTGAATGGTGGCGAGCTGGACGGGAAGCGCTACCTGAGCAAGGAGACTTGCAGGCTTTTCACCACCACCGTTGCCAAGGGATGCCGCCGCGGCTTGGGCTTCGACCGGCCGGATGTGCAGAATCCGGCAAAGAGCCCCTGCGCGCCTTCCGCTCCGTCGTCGGTGTACGGACATATAGGCTTTACGGGCACTTGCGCATGGGTTGACCCGGACAATGGGCTGGTCTATGTCTTCCTCAGCAACCGTATTTATCCGGATGTGTGGAATGCGAAACTGCAAAAGATGGATATTCGGGGGAGAATACAGGAGGCGATGTACCGGGCGGTGATGAAGTGAAGTGCTCATGGTACGGATGTTGGTAGTGTGTCAAAACTCACCACAGATTACACGGATTTCCACAGATTAATCAGATTATTCTTCAAATTCTTAATAATCAACTTGGTTAATCTGTGGAAATTCGTGTAATCTGTGGTGAACCCTCCTTGTCTTAAGTCCCGGCTCTATATGTCAGAACGCGATGCCGACACGTACACCTAAGTTGTGCATCCCGTCCACGCTGTATGTGAATAGGTCGCCTTTGTTCGTTCCGTAGCTGTAGTAGGCTGCGATGTGCAGTCCCGGTCCATAGGCCCACGGGTAGAGGCTGAAGCCGATTTCCGGCGACACGTAGAATCCCCATAGGTCGTTCTTGGCCTCGAATACGTTGAAAGTGGACTTCAGCTGTGCGTATTGCGCACCGAGTTTCACGCCCATGTACGGCTGGAATGCTCCGCCACGGTTCCATGCGTAGCGTGTGGCAAGTCCGAAGGGCAGCTGGAACACGGTGTGCTGCTGGTCGGTGTTCAGGCTGCCGCTTGTGCCGACCGGCAGAGTCTGGCGGCCGAAATATTCGTGGTTGCTATGGTAGGCGAGGAAGGCTCCCAATGCGAAGTTGGGTGTCAGGAAGTAACCGCCTTCGAAGTTCATGCCCCATCCGCTGCCCTTGTCGGCAAAGTGGTTGTTGTGGGGGAAGTTGAACTGCCAGTCGATGTTGGCATAGCCGTTGTCGGTCATCTGCGCTTTTGTCGGCAGTGCGAAGGCGAGGGTGAGGGCGGCAATAGCGAACACCCTCAAAGAGATATATTTCAATGTTTTCATACTTGTTCTTGTTTTATAAATTCAACAATGGTTTTCTGTGGACTGTGCGCGCGGTGGCGGCGGCGGGGGGAGAGTGCGCCCGCTCATCTGGAAGAGAGTGCGGACGCGCTTATCAGGGCTGTGTGCCCGTTCTGCGCAGGTAGGCGGACTGTACGAAAGATTGGTTTACGCCTTCCACTGCCATTTTGGTGTTGAAAGAAGTTGAGCCGCTCAATAGTCCGCTCATGTAGCCGGTCCACAGAACAGGCAGTTTCTCTTTTTCGCCTTGGGGAGCTTCGAGGTTCAGCAGTTCGGTGATGAAAGAACCGGTGCTGTAGGCATAGCTGACGGCATAGGGATAGTACCAGCCACCCCAGTTGCCCCAGTAAGGAGCGTCCCAATAACCCGGATAGTTCCACCACCATTCGGGGCGTCCGTAGTCTGTAAAGTAGTAGGTGCTCTTTATGTAGCTGACTTGCAAGCCAAGGTCGGCGTTTTTACGGTTGTCCACGCGGAGATAACCGCGGTTGTTCATATTGGTGACGTATGCGTTGAGGATTTCCTGTGCGCTTTCGTCTTTCCAGTATTCGGCTTTTGGGCTGTTGCCGATAACGAGGATACTGTCCGGCAGGTAGTAGGTCTCGTAAGCTTCGAAGTCTGCCTGCGTGTCGTAGTTGGTATAAACTAAGTACTTGCTGTCCAGCTTATCCATGTCCGGGTCTTTCTCGCAAGAGGCGAATGCGATGGCAAAGGCCGCTAATAATAAAGGAATAAATTTCTTCATACTCTTCTGTAATTGTTTAGGTTAAATATAATTTCCTGCCCTGTTGGTACCTTAGGCTTGTGGAAAGAGAACAAGCATGGATGGCGAAAGGTTCAAGGAAGGGGGAGGGGATTTTGAATTATGAATTTTGAATTTTGAATTTTGAATTATGAATTGGGTATCTGCTTGAGTTGGGAATCTGCTCGAGTTGGGAATTGGGGGTTGGGGGAATGAATCAATCTGTGTCATCCTGCGCTGTGTAGCATATAACGACACAGCTGTGTGATAGGTAACGACACAGCTGTGTCGTAGGTGGTGACACAGCTGTGTCGTATGCGGCTACACAGCTGTGTCGTAAGCGATGACACTGCTGTGTCGTAAGCGATGGGTGTGTGCTGAAATATCCATACCGGGCTCCGGCACCCCTCCCGCTGCCTTTCTGCCGGTTTGCGGGAGGGGTCGGTTATCGGCGGTTTATAATCCGGTAAACTTCTTCCAGCTCTTCTGCGGAGAAGGCGGTGTTCTCTATGGCTTTCAGATTGTCCGCCAGTTGGCCGACCGAACTGGCCCCGATGATGACCGAGGTCACCAGGTCGTCTTTCAGCAGCCAGGCGAGTGCCATTTCGGCAAGCGTCTGGCCTCGACGGATGGCGAACGCGTTCAGTGCCTTGATTTTCTCCAGCACCTCTTCCGTCAGTGCTTCTTTTTTGAGGAAACCGCCTTTGGCGATGCGCGAATCTTCGGGAATCCCGTCCAGGTAACGGTTGGTGAGCAGGCCTTGCGCCAGCGGAGAGAAGGCGATGAACCCTGTCCCGTTCTCTTTCGCCTGTTGCAGGAGACCCTCTTCCGGTTCGCGGTTGAACAGGTTGTACCTGCCTTGGTAGAGGAGACAGTGTACGTCCCTTTCTTCCAGGTATCTATAAGCCAGCTCTGCTTTCTCTTTAGGATATTTGGAGATGCCGATGTAGAGCGCTTTCCCTTGCCGCACGATATCGACCAATGCCTGAAGAGTCTCTTCGAGTGGGGTGTTGGGGTCGTAACGGTGTGTGTAGAAGATGTCCACATAGTCCAGGTTCATCCGTTTCAGGCTTTGGTCGAGGCTGCTCATCAGGGATTTCCGTGAGCCCCAGTCGCCGTAAGGCCCTGCCCACATTTCGTGTCCGGCTTTGGTGGAGATGAACAGTTCGTCCCGATAAGGCATCAGCGATTTCTTCATAATCATGCCGAAGGTCTCTTCGGCCGAACCGCAGGAAGGACCGTAGTTGTTGGCAAGGTCGAAGTGCGTGATGCCGCGGTCGAATGCGTAGTGTGCCATCGCCAGCGAGTTGGCGAATGTGTTGACATCGCCGAAGTTGTGCCAGAACCCTAAGGATATCTCAGGAAGCAGGATGCCGCTCTTTCCGCAACGGCGGTACTTCATGCCGTTGCTGTATCGGTCGGCGGACGGAGAATAGATGGTGTTTGTCATGCTTGTCGTTTTTTTAGTTGAACATTATATATAAGGTATAATACAGTCGGGAACAAAAATACGGAAACTATTCGAGATAGTTCATTCGTGTCCCTGATTCAATCGGTGTTAAATAGTGTAATCCGTGCAGGGTTCCGACGTGCTCTTCTGCGCGGGCTGCCTTGCCTTCACCTTCTGCGATACTGCTGCGGCGACATCCCCGTCTGTTTCCTGAAGAACGTGCCGAAATAGGATGCGTTCGGGAAGTTGAAGAAATCGGAGATTTCCTGCACGTTCTTCTGCGTGTTCTTCAGCAGCGAGATGCTCTTGCGGACGATGGACTTGAACACCAGCTCCTGCACCGTGTATCCGCAGATGGACTTTGACAGCGCCGAAAGGTATTTGGGCGACAGGCACAGCTTGTCCGCATAAAAGCCTACTCCGCGCTCTTCCGTATAATATTGTTCTATCAGTTGCAACAGGCGGATGAACAGTTCGTGCTTGCGGCTTGCGGCGGTGTTCTCCGCCATGAGCTTGCGGGTGTAGACCGAGCAGAGACGGTGGGTCAGCGCCAGCAGGAGCAACTGCTGCTCGTGGCGGTTGAAGGGGTTTTCCGTTATCTTCAGTGTGCTGTCCAGCAGCGACAGGTATTTCAGGACCTCCTCCTCTTCGCCGGTGTTCCATACGTAGCACGGTTCGGTGGCGAGGTGCGAATACAGGTGCATGGACACTACCGAGTTCCCCATAAAGTCGCGTATGGGGTCGGTCTGGTAGATGAGGATGTGCACCTCGACCTCTGCGGAAGCTTGCTGCACTTGCAGCAGCGAGCCTTTCGGCAGAAAGAGCGTGTCGCCCGCCTTGGCGGACAACGGCTTCTGGTTGAGAAGAAACGTGAAGCCCCCTTGGCGGCAAATCACCAGTCCCACTCCCTCTATCCTGAACGGGCGGCACAGCGAGGGCGGGAAGGCGCCGAGCACGCCTTCCGAACTGCAAATCTGTTCTCTGGCCGATAGTGCGCTCTCGAGGCGCGATAAACGTTCTTGCCGGGTATTCATGCTTTGATGTGTTCTTAAATTCCGTTGCTAAGTTAGTAATTTCCGTTTGGGATAGGGCAGCACGACGACGAATATCATGCAAAAAAAGCAGGCGTACAGCGTCCAGCCCGCCATCTCTTTCACTGCCGACAGGGTGGCCTGCACCTGGATGCGTCCTTTGGTGGAGAGTGCTGCCATGCTGACGGCTTCCTGTCGGCTCTTCCCCTGGTGTTGCATCCCGCGGACGGTCTGCACGAACGAGGCGGATGCTTCGGGATGCATCATGTCTACGTTCTGCGCGTAGCGGGTGACGTAGTGCTGCTGCCGTTCCTGCAGCACATTGCCGTACAAGGCAGTCCCTATGCAGGGGGCGAGCACCATGCGCACGGTAATCATCGTGCAAATCCACGACGAGAGGTATTTGTAGGGCATACGCTGGGTGGCGAATGTCGGTATCAGCGAGTAGAGGAACATCATGCCCGTGGAACGGATGATGATGGGGTACTTCATCCGCTCGTACAGCCCTGCGCCTTGCACCTCGAAATACATGAACATGGCGGACAGTCCCAGGAACAGGAATCCGGCGGCGAAGAGGTACTTGAAGTGCACGCCTTTCACGCTGAGCCAGATGGTGGCGATGCCACCGATGAAGTAGCCCAGCATCGACCAGTTGCCCAGCGTTGCGTTCTGGTAGTTGTCCAGCTTCATCCCGATGCCCGCGAATACGTTGACGAACAGCGAACTGGAGTTCAGCACCATCAGCAGGAAGTAGAACAGGAACCCGAAGCGGATGGTGCGCAACTTGAAGACGTCGAGCTGGTAATAGGGATTGCGTTGGGTCAGCTCCATGTAGACAAACAGGCCTCCCATGGCCACTGCCCCGACTGTCGCCCATCGGATGGTGGGGTCGTCGTACCAGTCGAGCACTTTGCCGTAGGTCAGTACGTAGACGAAGCACATCAGCGCGATGCAGAAGATGGACGCGTCGCCGAATTGCCTGAGGTTGATGGGAAAACGGCGGGTGGCATACTTGTGGTAGGGCATCGTGACGAACGAAATCAGGATGCAAAGCAGCAGCAGACCCATCATGAAGTAATAGACGTATCGCCATTCGTACCGGCAGGTGAGCCATGCGGTGAGCCAGGTGCCCAGCTGTCCCAGCACCATGAAGAAGAGGTAGATGGCAGGTTGTGCGGCGCTCCGTTCGACGTCCAGCTTGTCCCATCCTTCGCCGGTGGAAGGCTCGTTGCCGGGGGTAATCTTGTCGGTGGCTTCCATGTGTCCGGCGTATTTGATGAGGGTGAACAGGTTGACCATCATCAGCACCATGCGCAGGAATCCCATGAACAGGCTGCACAATGCCAGCAGGAAGATGCTGTCCGTCTTGGCGCAGACGTAGCTGAAGATGTACATCAGCGAGAATCCGGCGATGCACATCATCTTCTCCCGGCGGATGCACACCAGCCGGTAGAGGAAGGGGCAGAAGGCCGCCATGCCGACGGAGGTGGCGAAGTTGGCGAACTGGATATGTTCGGACTGGATGCCCAGCCCGCCAATCATTTCCGTGCCGCTGGCGGAGTAGGTGCCGCCTACCGTAAGGATGGGCAGGAAGAACATGAACAGGATGAGGATGCCTACCGGCTTGGGCACCCAGTTGTAGAAAGGATAGTTCTTGGGATAGGAGGGCATTGGGAAAATTAAGAATTATGAATTAAGAATTAAGAATTGGCGGTTGCTGAGGCTGTACGAGGCGGCGGACTGTCTGTAGTCAGAGCTTGGCCTTGACGACGACCATCATACCGGCGGCAAGTTTCTCGTTCTCCTCTTCCGGGAGGTTGGTGAAGTCGATGCGCACGGGGATGCGTTGCTGTATCTTGACGAAGTTCCCTGCCGAGTTGTCGGTGGGCACCAGCGAGTACTTGGAGCCCGTCGCGCCGGAGATGGCGGTGATGGTTCCCGTGAACTCCTTGTCGCTGATGGCGTCTACGGTGATGCGGACCTCCTGTCCGATGTGCAGGTTCTCCACTTGGGTCTCCTTGTAGTTGGCGACAATCCATTTCTGCGTGTCGGGCAGGATGTAGGTGATGGTCTGTCCGGCGGTGATGAACTGCCCTTCTTCCAGCGCCCGCCGTCCCAGCTTCCCGTCGCAGGGGGCTGTCACTACGGTGTAGGAGAGGTTCAGGCGCGCCATTTCCAGGGCGGCGGTTGCCCGCTGGATGGCGGCTTCCGTGTTTTCGCGGCGGTGCGACACTTCGTTCACTCCCGACAAGGCGGCTTGCTGCTGGCGCCTGGTCGCTTCCAGCTTCTTGCGGGTAGCTTCGTATTCCGTCTCTATCTGTTCCAGTTGTATGGGAGTGGCGGCGTTGCGTTGCACCAGGTTTTGGTAGCGCTGCCGGTCCTTCTCCAGTTTGGCAAGGCGGATTTCTATCTCTGAGATGGCGGCGTCGTATACGGAAGCGGTGGTTTGCGTGGTTTGCAGCGTGGCTCCGATGACGGTGGCGCCGGCCTGCGCGTCTTTCAGTGCGGCTTCGGCTTCCATCACGCGTATCTTATACTCGCGGTCGTCCAGCACGAGCAGCGTGTCGCCTTTGCGCACTTCCTGGTGTTCGGTGAAGTAAATCTTCCGGATGTATCCCGACGCGCGCAGGTTGATGGGGGAGATATACTGTTCTATCTGCGCGTCGTCGCTGACTTCGGTCCGTTTGTAGTCGAGGAAAAGGCAGGCGGCCTCTATTATCCCCCAGACGATGATTGCCGCTCCCAGCAGGCTGACTGCGATTTGTCGGCGGCGTAGTTTGCGGAGCTTCCGGGCTTTCTTTTGGTGTGTGCCCGATGTGGTGTTCTTTTCTGTTGCTTCCATAGGATGATATTAGTTGATAGTTGATAGATGATAGTTGATAGTTAATAGATGTGGTAGATGATAGGGGTGCCGGGGGCTTACTCCCTTGCCAGCGACTCTATCTGTCCGGTCAGTTTCAGCAGTGTCAGGTTGGTGACGCGGTAGCTGTAGTGTGCGCTGATGTAGTTGTTCTGCGCCTCGCTCATTTGCATTTCGTCTTGCAGCACTTCGGTCATGGAGGCGATGCCTTCCCGATAGCGCTCCATGGTGACCGTGTATACGTCTTCGGCAAGCAGGTAGTTGTCTTTCTGCTTCTTGAAGTTGCGCTGGTTGTTCATCAGGTCGTTGGTGGCGTTCAGGTACTGGGTCTGCAGCTGCTTGCGGGTGTTTTCTTGCGCCAGCTTCAGGTTTTCGATGTCGATGGCGGCTTTACGGCTTTTGTAGCGTTTGTCCAGTCCGTCGAATATCGGGACGCGCAGCGACACTCCCAAGCCGTAGGAACGGAACCAGTGGTTGGACGGTCCGGAATGGAACCAATGATAGGCCTTGTCCGTGTAGGCGGCGAACATCCAGTTGGCAGTCAGGTTCAACGAGGGGAGGTAGCCGTAGCCGATTGTCTTCTTCTGCCTTTCCGCCAGCTCTCTTTGCGATTGCAGCAGCCGGAACTCGTACAGGCTTTCGGACAGTCCGGTCAGCGCGACGGGGGCGATGTGTTCGGGGTCTACCGGCACCAAGGCTATCTGTTCGTCGACGGGATAGTCTATGATGTATTTCAGCAGGTTCAGCTGCTGCTCCTGCATGGCCAGCGCGTTGTCGTGCTGCACTTTCAGGTTCTCCAGGTTGATATTGACCCGCTTTACGTCCACCTCCATTGCCATGCCGTTGTCATGGAAGGCGAGGGTGATGTCCTTCAGTTCTTCCAGCCGTTTGATGTTGGCCTTTATCAGCGTGATTTGTTCGGCGGTGGTCTGCCCCAGGTAGTAGAGCTTGCAAATCTCCAGCATGAGGTCTTCGCGTGCTTTTCCGTAAGAGAGCCGGTTTACCTCGTCCACGATTCGGGCGATGGACAGGGAACTGTAGAGGGTCTGGTTGTAGAGGGGCATCTGCAACTGTAGGCCCGCGTTGGCATTGTGTTGCAGGGTGCGGGTGATGTTGTACGGGTTTCCGTAGGCAGAACCGTCGGTGACGGACACGGGCGGGTCTATGTTGTCGTTGTAGTTGGCGAATCCGTTGATTTGCGGCAGCAGCCTTGCGCGATTCTCCGAAATCCCGTATCTGCTCTTCTGCATCTCCTTGCGTCGGCTCTCCAGAGAGAGGTTGTTCCGGATGCCTGTCTCGAGGCACTCTTTCAGCGTCAGGGTCTTTTGGGCGTATCCTCCGGCAACGGGCAGGCAGAGAAAAGAAAAAATGAATAGTAGCTTTTTCATGACAATCACCAATGTTTTCTACAAAAGTAGTGGCTTGTCGCGGATAAATGCTGTCTATATATAGACAGGTTGTGTTCATATTTTCCTTTCTTGCGCCGGTTCAGGGCGTTGTGCCGGGAAAAAACGACTGTTGGGAATTTCCGTATATGCTCTCCGGCTTTTTCATCCTGCCTTTGCGTCGTGTGTGTTTGCTCCCCTGTTCCGGCGCAAGCTTGGGAGAAGGGGCGCATCTGTATGATGAAGATGAGAGGTATGCTGCTTCCTTTCGGGCGCACTTAATAAAAAAGTTCAGAAATGTTCAGGAAAAAGTTCAGGAATGTTCGTTCCAAACATTGAAAATGTTAAGCATAACTTTTGTTCTCACGTTTGGGAGGTCTGTTCCAAGGCTTGGAACAGACATCCCAAGCCTTGGAACGCGCATCCGCAGGCTTGGAACGGACTTTTCTTCTTCAATTGAACGGGTTTCCTCTTTTGTCCGTGCTCACCACCCACCGGAAGGCGTTGACGAAGAGCAGTTTTTGGGTGGCGTCCTCATGGAGGCAGAGCTGCCGGTGCCCGTTTCCGTTCCGATAAGGTTTTCATAAACGGTGCGCCGCAGGTCGTTCCGGTCGTTGTCGGCGGCATATTCCCAGTACATACCGCCCAGCAGGCCTTTCTGCAGGATGTACCGGCATTTGATGGCCAGCGAGCGCGGGTTCTCGAAGCCGAAGACGAATTTCCCTTGGGCGTTGACCAGGTAGGGGACTTTGGCCGTCTCGTCCCAGCGTTCCGTGTACTCTTCGGGGATGTTTATCTGCTTGTAGTCCAGGTAGTTGGCATACTCCTTGTCGCCCCGTCCGTAGAAGGGAAGCCCCATGGTCAGCATCGAAGCGGGCACACCGGCAGCCAGGTGGGCTTCGACAGCCTGCGAGGCGGTCAGCCAACCGCTGTTTTCGGACGGATAGAGGGCGGCATGGTGTTTGGATGCTCCGCCCATGTCGTAAGACATGATGTTGACGAAGTCGATGTAGGGGAGAATATCCTTGAAGTTGATGTACTCGGCGGAGGCTACGGTGGCGAGCGTCAGCAGCTTCCCTTTCCCGATGGCTTGGCGGATGTCGCGCATCAGGAGCGTGAAGTTTTCCGTATCGGCGGGCGATGCGGAGATACCGGCAGCACTGCTGGTCGGGTATTCCCAGTCGATGTCTATCCCGTCCAGACCGTATTCCCTGACTACGCGTCGGCAGTCTTTGGCGAAAGCCTGCCGCTTTTGGTTGTCGGCGGCCATTTCGCTGAACCTTCCGCTTCCCCAGCCGCCGATGGAAAGCATGATTTTCAGCTCGGGCTTCTGCTGCCTGACGGTCAGAATCTGCCGCAGGCGCGGTTCGTTGGCTACGTCCACGCCGTCGAACGTCTTGTTGACGTGGCCGAAAGCGTAGTTGAGGTGGGTCATATACTGTGGGTCGGGGATTACGTCGCTCCAGGAAGTGACGTATGCCACGATGACTTTTCCGGACTGGCGGGACGGTGTGTGGCGGGCAGGTGCAGTTACGGGCACTGTGCCGTGGCAGTCGAGTCCGGCGATAAGCATCAGGAGGACGCAACAGCTGAAAAATAAGCGCTTCATTTCGTAGTATTGATTTTAGACGGGGCTACCTGCTTTGTATCTATTCTCGTAGAATGTGAGATACAAGCGTGGCAGCCCCGTATTCCTTATTATATATATGTTCGGGTATGATTTTTATTTCAGTTCAAAGGCTGCGGTTCCTTTGATGTCGGTGGCTGAGGCTGCTATGACGGCTTCGAACTTGCCCGGCTCTGCCACCCAACAGTGGCGTGCGTCGTCGAAGTAGCTCAAAGCCTCCTTGCCGATGGTGAAAGAGACCTCTTTCTCCTCGCCCGGAGCCAGACGGACTTTCCGGAATCCTTTCAGCTCCTTCACCGGACGGGGAAGGGAGGATTTCTTGTCGCTGATGTAGAGTTGCACCACCTCTTGTCCTTCCCGTGTGCCGGAGTTCCGGACGCTCACTGTCACCGTCAGCGTTCCGTCGGCGGTCAGCTCTTTGCTGCTGAGCACCGGCTTGCCATAAACGAAGGTGGTATAGCTCAAGCCGTGTCCGAAGGGGAAGAGCGGCTGCGTCTTTTTCTGCTTGTCGGTCCAGCGGTAGCCTACGAAGATGCTTTCGTTGTACCGGATGTCCGCCACCTGCTTGCTTCTCTCGCCGATGTATTCGCCCAAGGCGTGGGCAGGACAATCTTCCAGGCGTGCGGGGAAGGTGAAGGGCAGCTTTCCGCTGGGGTTGACGTCGCCCAGCAAGACGCTTGCCAGGGCATTGCCAGCTTCCGAACCTATGTACCAGCCTTGCACGATGGCGGGGACTTCGTCCACCCACGGCATGGCTATGGCGTTGCCGGAGATATTCACCACAATCAGGTTCTTGTTGACCTTGGCCAGGGCGGCAATCAGTTCGTCCTGCCCGTAGGACAGGTTCAGCCCTTTACGGTCGGAATCCTCGCAATCCTGCCCGTTGCTCTTGTTCAGTCCGCCGATGAAGATGACGTAGTCTGCATCCGTGGCAACTCTTACGGCCTCTTCGGTCAATTCCCGGGGCGTGCGGTCGTCTTTCAGGTTCTGCCCTGTCACCACGCCGTTGTACTCGCCGCCGGCATCGCCTATGTAGCCGCGTGCATACACGATTTCCGCTTTTCCTGCCACCCGCTTGCGGATGCCGTCGAGCGGAGAGATTTCACGTTGCACCTTCAGTGAAGAGGAACCGCCGCCCACTGTCAGCATCTTGATGGCGTTTTCGCCGATGACGGCTATCTTCTTTGTCCGTTCCAGTCGTATGGGCAGCACGTCGTTCCTGTTCTGCAGGAGAACGATGCCTTCCTCGGCTATCCGGCGGGCATTGGCGTAGTGTGCCGGTGAGCAGAGCGAACCCAAGGGGCGTGCGCTGTTCATGGACGTGCGGAAGCAGAGACGCAGGATGCGGCGGACTTTATCGTCAAGTTCAGCGGTACCTGCCTTGCCGGAGCTGATGCGTTGCAGGTAGGGATTTGCCAGGTAGTAATTGTCGTAAGCGTTGCTGGCACCGTTCGACAGGCCGTTTGTCCAACTGCCGAACTCCAGGTCCAGACCGTTCCGGATTGCCTGGTCGGTGTCGTGTGTCCCGCCCCAGTCGGATACGACTACGCCGTCGAAGCCCCATTCTTTTTTCAGGATGTCGTTCAGCAGGTACTGGTTGTGGCAGCAGTGTTCCCCTTTGTAGAGGTTGTAGGCGCCCATGATGGACCACGCCTTCCCTTTCTGCACGGCGGCTTTGAAGGCGGGCAGGTAAATCTCGTAGAGCGCGCGGTCGTCTACTATCACGTTAAGCGTGTGGCGGTTGATTTCTTGGTTGTTCAACGCGAAATGTTTCACACAGGCGGCTACGCCGTTCTGCTGCACCCCGTGGATGTAGGGGACAACCATCTCCGAAGCCAGGTAGGGGTCTTCGCCCATGTACTCGAAGTTACGTCCGTTCAGCGGCGTGCGGTAGATGTTGACGCCGGGACCCAGCAGGATACTTTTGTTGCGGTAGCGGGCTTCTTCGCCGATGCTTTGTCCGTACAGGAGTCCCATTTCGGGGTTCCAGGTGGCGGCAAGGCAAGTCAGGGCGGGGAAGGCGACACAGGAATCGTTGGTCCACCTGGCTTGTTCCCATTCGTCCCACAGCACTTCGGGACGGATGCCGTGCGGGCCGTCGGTGGCCCATACTTCGGGAATCCCCAGGCGGGGCACTCCCGGACTGCTGAACTTCGACTGGGCGTGAATCATGTTCACTTTCTCCTTCGTTGTCATCCTACTCAACGCATCTTCCACCCTCTCCTCGAGTGGTTTGCTTGCATCTAAATAAATTGCTTTTTGCTGTGCCGCGGCCGTCAGCGTGGCGGCAAGCGACAGACAGATTGCTAATGTTTTCATGATGGATAGTTTTTTAGAATGTCATCTTTTCATTGTTTCCGCCGGTTGGGGTGTCATCCCGAGCGATTGGATGTATCCCTCCTGTACTTGGCAGTTTTTCAGTTTGCAGGCCTCCAGATATTCCGTCAGTATGCGGCGCGCGTGTGCCTGCCCGGGGCGGGCGTCGCGGATTTCCTTGTAGGATGTGCGCGTTTCCTCGGAGAAAGCGACGATATCTTCCCAGCTTTCCGGAGCGTTGATGGCGACAAACGAAGAGCCGTCCATCTTTTTATAGGGCCAGAAGGTATATCCGATGTTGTTTTGGCGCATCACTTCGCAGAAGGCTGCCTGCCATTCGTTGGTGTTATGGCCTATTTCGCCCATATACATCGGCAGGTTCACGCTGTCGCGGAAGCTGATGATGGACTGGATGGCTTCTTTGGTGGGATTGCCTCCGTAGCGGTGGCAGGTATACATGATTTTGTCGTCGAACCGGGCGTCCTTGAACGGCTTGAAGTTGCCGTTCCATTGCGCGCCGCCCAACAGGATGATGTGGTTCCGGTCTGCTTCGCGGATGGCGGCCGCCCCTTTCTTGTAGACATCTTCCAGCTTCGAGTTCAATTCGTCCATGTTGCTGAAATAAGGTGCGATGGGCTCGTTGAAAAGCTCGTAGCCCAGGATGACCGGCTCGTTTTTATAATGTTCCGCGATGCGGCGCCAGATGTCGCAGTAGAGTTGTTGGCTCTCCTCGCTCTCCAGCAGCCAGGGATATCCGTAGCTGTCGTCGATATTGTCGCCCGTCTGTCCGCCCGGTGCGTCGTGCATATCCAGAATTAAGTAAAGTTCCGATTCGCGGCACCATTCCACCAGGCTGTCTATGCGTTGGAAGCCGTCCTGGTTGGCGGTAATCCCCATGTAATCCTCGTCCGTGAACAGTTTGTAGTGGAACGGCAGGCGTATGGTGTTCGCTCCCGTACTTTTGATGAAGCGTATGTCCTCGCGGGTGACGTAGTTGTCCTTAAACGCTTTCCAGAACTTGTTGGTAAAGTCCGGTCCGACCAGCTGGCACAGCATCTCGTTGATGAACCGGGGAGAGTTCGTCTTGCGGAACCGGAACATATACCCTTCCGGGTTCAGCCAGTTCCCCAGATTTGTCCCTTGTATGAAGAGTTTCTCTCCATCAGGCTTCATCAGGTCCTGCCCTTGGATGGTGACGAACGATTCTGCGTGTGCGGGTTCCTTGCCCGTGTTTCCGCTGCAACCGACGAGGCTTGCCAGCAACAGGCAAGCGGCACAGCATTTTACTGATATTCTTTTCATTTCCATATATGATTTGTGTGAGCCAAATTTACGAATAATAAAGATTGGTTTTTACAACGATTGCTTCTCCCATGGCACAGATTCAGGTTTGAGAAACCTACCGTAAGATGTAATCTGTTTGCTGACAGTGGTTTGCGGCTCTCGGTGTGAAAGTTAAATAATGTGTTTGAGAAAGTAAAGATGTATTGCTGTTTCCCAATCCCTCTTCAATCTTTCTGCTTATATCTATTGAAAACCGGCAGAAAAGGCTGCGGCTTTTACCATCCGTAGTTCCTTTCTCATTCGTTGTTTTTACTACTTCAGAGTTTTCTCATTCGCCGTTTTTTACTACTTCAAAACTTTCTTTCGGAATTGTCAGTATGCTGATAACCAAGCGGGTGTGTTGTGAATTTGCTACGCTTCTTTGAAAAAATATTTTTTTTTGAAAGTAAAATGCCTTATTTTTGTTTTCCGTAAAAGAACGTTAACTGCTATGAAACAAAAGATTTCTTGTCTTTATATCCTGCTTTTCCTTATGGCTATTCCCGTAAGTGCAGATTGGCAACGTCCGGTGACAAACTATACCCGCCATACTTATGGGGGCAGTAACCAGAATTGGAATATCCAGCAGCATGACAACGGCTGGATATACGCGGCCAATAATAAAGGACTGTTGGAGTTTGACGGGGTGGAGTGGAATATCTACCCGATTCATAATGCCAAGACACGTGCGGTGAAAATAGGATATGACGGGCGGATTTATATCGGTGGAATGGAGCAGTTCGGCTACTTTACGCCGAACCGCCTGGGAGAGTTGGAATATACCTGCCTTTCCGATAGCCTGTCTCCCGGCATGAATGTGGGAGTCATCTGGAACATCCTGCTGGACAGAGACAGGGTGTATTTCCAGTCGGACCGGTGTTTCTTCTATATAGAGAATGGCGTGGTGAACAGAATCGACTATTCATCGGAGATTTATACGTCATTGATACTTCAGAATAAATTATACATCCTTTCGGACGAAGGATTGCTGGTGCTGAATGGGACGGCTTTCAGGCGGGTTTCCGGTGCGTCGGACATAGGCGCCACGGTGAAGATTGGAGGAATGTTGCCTTATGGCGACAACCTCCTGGTGGTGACCCGTGACAGCGGCCTTTTCATTTATGATGGCACTGCCTTCCGGAAATGTCCTACGGTGGCCGAAGAGTTCTGCCGCAAGAACCAGATTTTCTGTGCGGCGTTGCAAGATTCGTTATTGGCATTGGGCAGTATCCAAGGTGGAGTCTGTCTCCTGAATCTGGAAACCAACGAAATGGAAGTGATATCTACGGACAACGGTCTGCAGAACAAGACGGTGTTGAGCATGATGTTTGACAAGACCGGCAATCTTTGGTTGGGGCTGGACAATGGCATCGATTGCATCCAGCTGGACGCACGGCTTATTTCGCTATATGGCGGCAAGCCCGTGATAGGTTCAGGGTATGCCTCTTGCAGTTATCGGGATAAATTCTATTTTGCAACGAATCAGGGCTTGTATTGCTCTGCTCTCCCCGAACAGCTGAACCGGAGAGAACGTGTCAAGTTTGTACCGGGGACGGGTGGGCAGATGTGGTCGCTCTGCCGATACGATGACAAACTCTTCTGCTGTTCGGACAACGGCATCTTCGTGATAGATGGAAACCGGGTGGAGCATCTTGGCTGTCTCAAAGGGGTATGGGGAATCGTGCCGGTGGATACTCGGAAAGACGCGTTGATTGCGGGGACTTACAGCGGACTGTATTTGCTTGTAAAGAAAGGGGCGGCATGGACGGTGGAGTGCCGTATCGAAGGTTTCAACCGCTCATGCAAGAATATGCTGATGGAAAATGCCGCCGATATCCTGTGGGTGGGGAATAAAGAGGATGGGCTGTTCCGTTTGACCTTGTCTGCCGATTTGCGGAAAATAGAAAAGATGAAAGACTATAACGGCGCAGACTTCCCGCGCGGCTATAATGTGTGTCTGCTGCGGATGAAGGACGAGGTAATCGTGGCTTCCCATTACGGCTTATGGCGGTATGACCAAAGCCGCGACCGCCTGGAACCACATACCCGGCTCGAGCAATTACTGGAAGGCAAGACTGCCTATACCTATATGAAGGTAGACTCGTTGCAGAATATCTGGTATGTGGCGGATGGCGCGCTGAAAATGTTGCATTACGATTCCGCCAGGAAAGAATACTATCGGACGGACAACGAGGCGTTCCTCAGAGGAGCGTTGATAGAGAACTTTGAAGATGTGTATTTTTACAAGGCCGGCCAGGTGATTGCCGGCACCGAAGAGGGCTTCTCGCTGATTAAGACGGATAGCCTGAAGGAACGGCACGTACCGTTGACCCTACAAATCAGGAAAGTGTATCTGACGGGACCGGGCGATTCGCTTATCTATGGCCGCAGCTATCTGTATGATACGGACCCGGTGGTGATTCCCTATTCCCGGAACTCGATAAAGATAAAATACAGTGTGAATAATTATAATAAGGCACAGACGGTCTTATACTCGTACCGGCTGAATGCGGGGAGCGAGCAGGGACTTTGGAGCGAATACAGCGAGAATAACGTGAAGGAGTTCACGGACCTGCATGAAGGCAGGTATGAGTTCTGTGTGCGCTTGCAGACCGCCTATGGGCAGGAACCGATAGAGACCTCCTTTGCTCTTGAGGTCTTGCCGCCTTGGTATCGCACCTGGTGGAGCTATCTGATGTATTCGGCAGCCTTGCTCTTGCTGTTCTATTATATATATTACCGCATCTCGGCGGCCCGTCGGCGGCTGCTGATGCAGAAAGAGCTGGAACTCTACCGGCAGGAACAGAAATTCCAGAAAGAGAGCGACTTGAAAGACAAGAAGATTGATATCCTGAAAGAGGAAAACCTACAGTCCGAGTTGCGCCATAAATCGGAGGAACTGGTTCGTTCCACGCTCAATATCGTGCGTAAGAATGAAATCCTGCTGGAAATCAAGAAAGAAGTGCTGGGCATTTCCCATTCCATCAGCGAGGAGAATCTTGTTTCCCTCCGCCGGAAGACGCTCCGGCTGTTGGGACAGATTGATACGAATATCGAGCATGACAATGATTTGCAGACTTTCCAGCGTTCTTTCGATTCGGTGCATCATGATTTCTTCAAGAAGCTGGAAGAGGCATTCCCCGAACTGAACAACAAGGAGAAGCTACTGTGCGCCTATATCAAGATGAACCTGCTCTCTAAAGAGATAGCCCCGCTGATGAACATCTCCTTGCGTGGAGTCGAAATCAGCCGCTACCGCCTGCGGAAGAAACTGGGGCTGGGCGAAGGGGAGAACCTGACGGAATTTCTACAGAAACTCACGCTGGCTTAGGGCGGAGGGATACCACTTCCGGTGAATTGCATTGTTCTTTCGCAATATTTGTCACAATAAGTAACGCCTTGTCATTATTTTTTCATCCAAAAAGGAATCCCGGTCCCCTCTCCCTTACCCCATCTACAACCCCTTCCTGAACGGGGTTTTGTCCGACACCGGGGAACGGGTCGTTCCCCACCGGGGAGCACCGCCTTCGGCACCGGGGAACCCTGCCTTCCCCGGTGCCGGACAAAGGGGGAGGTTACGAGGAAAAAGAGAATGTAAAGAAAGATGAAACAATATGCTATCAAACAGGTCCTTATATCAGGCAAACTATTATTTTGTCTCACGAACCATATTTCCATCATGCGACAAGTTAAGTATATATTAAAAAGAACACGAAAACGTTTTTGCAATAAGTTGCTTCCGCCGTATCTGCATCGATACAAACCCATACTCCTTACAAAGACCGTTTCAGTATATTCCATTATCTTTGTCCCCGACAAGGAGAATGCAAATATGACAACGTTTACAAGATTTCTGTTTTTAGCCTGCCTGACCCTGATTGCATTGGAAGGATGCCACCAACCGACTTCCGCGCAAGCCGACGCGGATGAAAAGAACGCATCGGACACGCTAAAGCCCGCACTTCCGCCTGCCAAAAGCCGAACGGCCATTTACTTAGACTCGCTCGGTTTCATCAACATTGCCGAGGCAGACAGCAGCATCGCCATAGACCTGATGTATACCCGGGCGGACAATTTCACCGGGCAGGTATTGTATGAAGACCTGCGCGAAGCCTACCTGCATCCGGAAGCGATGGAAAGCCTGCTGAAAGCCCAAGAACTTCTGCGAAGAGAGCATCCCGGCTACAGTCTCATCGTATACGATGCGGCACGCCCCATGTCCGTCCAACAGAAAATGTGGAACGCAGTGAAGGGGACACCCTGCTACATCTACGTATCCAACCCCGCACGGGGCGGCGGACTGCACAACTACGGGCTTGCAGTCGACATCAGCATCATCGACGCGCAAGGGCAGCCGCTGCCGATGGGCACGCCCGTCGACCATCTCGGAAAGGAAGCGCACATCACCGCAGAAGAGCAGCTGGTGCGCACCGGCAAGATTACCCCGCAGGAGCTGGAGAACCGCCGCCTCTTGCGCCGGGTGATGAAAACGGCCGGTTTCCGTCCGCTCCCCAGCGAGTGGTGGCACTTCAACCGTGTCAGCCGGCAGACGGCACGGGAGAAATATCGGATTATTCCGTAGGAACACCGCTTGTTTTCCGTATATTTGTGGCAGAAACAGCAAACCACTGCGTTGCATGATTACAAGAACAAGAACCTCCAGGTCATAAATGCAAGATGGAAAAGAACCGAACGGCCGAAAAGAGCAGCCAAGACACACTCCGCTTTATCCGCGAGCATCGTCGGGACGACGTACGTCTTCTCGCCTTGCAGGCGCACCGCCATCCCACGGTAGATATGCCTGCCGCCATCACACAGATTTCCGGCTGGCAGATAGCCAAAGAGAAGATACCCGCATGGGCGGAGAATGAAGGCATACTCTATCCGCCGCACCTTTCGATGGAACAGTGCTCGTCCGAGATGACGGCGCGATACAAGGCGGAAATCGTGGGCGCCTCGCAGCAGGCAGGCACTTTCGCCGACCTCACCGGTGGTTTCGGCATCGACTGCGCCTTCCTCGCCGCCCGCTTCCGGGAAGCCACGTACGTGGAGCGGCAGCCGACGCTTTGCGAGATTGCCCGTCACAACTTTTCCGCCTTGGGTTTGGACCATATCGCCGTCTGCCACGACGACGGCATCCGCCATTTGCAAGGGATGAAACGCGCGGACTGGATATTCGTAGACCCTGCCCGGCGCGACGGGAACGGCGGGAAGACGGTGGCTATCCGCGACTGCGAGCCCGACGTGTCCGCTTTGGAAGAGTTGCTGCTCGAGAAAGCGTCGCACGTCCTGATTAAACTGTCGCCCATGTTGGACCTGGCGCTTGCCTTGCACGATTTGCATCACGTGCAGGCCGCATACGTCGTCTCCGTCCATAACGAATGCAAGGAGTTGCTCCTCGTATTGGGGCGCGAAGCGAAACCGTCTTCCTGTGAAGCGGGACCCTCTTCCGAGGAAAAGAGCCTGCCTTCCGAAGGAAAGGGACAATCTCCGGAGGAAACGGAATTATCCTTCGGCGAAGGGAAGATATCTTCCGGGGAAATCCCCATCCACTGTGTCAATCTCGCGGCATCGTCCAAGGCGCAACACCTCCGCTTCACCCGTCGGGAAGAGAAGGAGCGTCCCTGCCCGTACACGTCCCTGCCGAAGGCGTACCTGTACGAACCTAACGCATCCATCCTCAAGGCCGGTGCGTTCCGCAGCGTTTCATTTTTATATAATGTGGAGAAATTGCATCCGAACAGCCACCTTTATACCTCCGACGAGTATATCCCCGACTTCCCCGGCCGTAAGTTCCGCATCATCGGCAGCAGCAGCCTTAACAAGAAAGAACTGAAGGAACTCCAAGAACTGATTGGCGCGGAAAGAAGGGCCAACCTCACGGTGCGCAACTTCCCTGCCAGCGTGGCCGAGCTGCGGAAACGCCTGAAGCTGGCGGAGGGGGGAGACGCTTACCTCTTTGCCACCACCCTCGCCGACGAGCGGAAAGTGTTGCTTGCCTGTCGGCAGCCTTGAGGTCCTTTCATTGAAACGTAAAAACGTAACCCGTTTGTAATACAATCGTTACCGCTTCTTCAAGATTCCGTAAGACGGACGTAACCTCATACCTGTACTTTTGCCGCAAATATTAACAGAAAACAATAGGTATGAAACACATTGCAAGAGCATTCTTATGCTTGCTCCTATCCGCAACGGCCGGCAATATGGCTCTGGCCGAAGAGAAAGCCAATTCCGTGAAACAAGGCACCGTACGGGGCCGCATCATCGATGTGGCCAAGCAGACGCTTCCGGGCGCTTCCGTTTATATCGAGAAACTTCACACAGGCGTGACGAGCGACGTCAACGGTTTCTACACATTTCCCAACCTCGAGCCGGGGACCTATACCGTGAAAGTAAGTTATGTGGGCTACTCGCCCGCAGAGGTGAAAATCACAATTCCCGCCGGACGCACTTTGGAGAAAGACGTGGTGCTGAAAGAAGGAGTCGAACTGCAGGAAGTGGTTGTAGGCGGAGCCTTCCAAGGACAACGCCGTGCCATCAATGCCCAGAAGAGCAACCTGGGAATCACCAACGTGGTATCCGCCGACCAGGTAGGCAAGTTCCCCGATTCCAACATCGGCGACGCCTTGAAGCGCATCTCCGGCATCAACGTACAATACGACCAGGGAGAAGCCCGTTTCGGGCAAGTCCGCGGGACGAGCGCCGACCTGAGTTCCGTGACCATCAACGGCGACCGCATCCCCTCTGCCGAGGGCGACACCCGCAACGTGCAGCTCGACCTGATTCCGGCGGACATGATTCACACAATCGAGGTGAACAAGGTGGTGACGCCGGACATGGATGCCGACGCCATCGGAGGTTCCATCAATCTGGTGACCAAGAACTCGCCCTATAAGCGTACGCTTGCCGCCACCGCAGGGACGGGCTACAACTGGATCAGCGAAAAGGCGCAGCTGAACCTGGGGTTTACCTACGGAGACCGTTTCTTCGGCGGCAAGCTGGGAGTGATGCTCTCCGCCTCTTACCAGAACTCTCCCGCAGGCTCCTACGACACCGAGTTCATGTGGGAGCAGGATGAAGACAAGAAGGTATATGTCAGCGACTACCAGATGCGGCAGTACTACGTGACCCGCGAACGCCAAAGCTACTCCGCGGCTTTGGACTGGAACATCCATGCCAACCACAAACTTACCTTCAAGGGAATCTTCAACAACCGCAACGACTGGGAGAACCGTTACCGCACCAATCTGAAAGACCTCGGTCCGGACGGAAGCGGCACCGTACGCATACAGACCAAGGCCGGTACGCCCGACAACCGCCACGCGCGCCTGGAACGCCAACGCACGATGGATTTTGCATTGGGCGGCGAGCATCTCTTCGGCCCCCTCGCCGTAGACTGGCACGCGAGCTATGCCAAAGCCAGCGAAGAGCGGCCCAACGAACGCTACATCGACTTCCAGCTCAAGAAGCAGAAGTTCGATATGGACCTGAGCGACGAGCGCCGGCCGTTTGCCTCGCCCAAGGAGGGTTCTACAATGACGCTGGATGACAGATTCAGCCTGAAAGAACTGACCGAGCAGCAGGAAGACATCAAGGAACAAGACATGAAACTTGCCGTCAACTTCAAGTTCCCCTTCAAGAACGGCAACAAGCTGCGGTTTGGCGCAAAGGTCATCCGCAAGACCAAAGACAAGGAAGTGGACTTCTACGAATACACTCCGCTGGACGAAGACGCCTTTATGGAAAACAGCCTTAAGAACATCGTCGACCAGTCCGACAAGCACTTCATGCCCGATGCACGATACCGGACCGGGATGTATGCCTCCAAGGAATACGCCGGAGCGTTGGACCTCAACAATCCCTCTCTGTTCGAGAAAGCGCAAGTGCAGGAAGAGCTGGCAGGCAACTTCGAAGCCCGCGAGACGGTCAGTTCAGGCTATATCCGCTTTGACCAGCGGGTGACAGACCGCGTAGAACTGATGTCCGGCCTGCGCATCGAGAATACCGACCTCGCCTATACCGGCCGCACGTACGACGCCGATGAGGACGTCACCGGCAAAACCGGACGGCAGCACAACAGCTACATCAACTTCCTGCCGTCGCTGCTCGTGAAGTGGAACGTGAACGAAGACTTCAAAGTACGCGGTTCGTTCACCCAAACCTTGTCACGCCCCAAGTATTCGGCGCTGGTGCCGAGCGTCAACATCAAGCGTTCGGACAACGAAATCACCGTCGGCAATCCCGGGCTGAAACCAGCCATATCCTATAACTTCGACCTGAGTGCCGATTACTACTTCCGCAGCATCGGTCTGGTCAGCGCCGGCATCTTCTACAAGAAAATCGATGACTTCATCGTCGACCAGGTCAGCACCAATCACGAATACCAGGGCAATGTATACACACGCTTCGCCCAGCCCAAGAACGCGGGCAACGCCAACCTGCTCGGCGTGGAGCTCTCCTACCAGCGCGATTTCAGCTTCATCAGCCCTGCCCTGAAGTGCGTCGGCTTCTACGGCACCTACACCTATACGCATTCACGCGTGAAGGATTTCAACTTCGAGGGACGCGAGCATGAGAAAGACCTCAGTATGCCCGGTTCGCCCGCCCACACCGCCAATGCCTCGCTCTACTTCGAGAAAGCCGGGCTGAACATCCGCTTGAGCTACAATTTCGCTTCCGACTTCATCGACGAAATGGGCGAAAACGCCTTCTACGACCGCTACTACGACAAAGTGAGCTATCTGGATGCCAACGCAAGCTACACTTTCGGGAAGAACGTAAAGACGACATTCTATGCCGAAGCCAACAACTTGCTCAACCAGCCGCTCCGCTACTACCAAGGCACGCGGGAACGTACCATGCAAGCCGAATACTATGGCGTGAAGGTGAATGCCGGAGTGAAAATCAGCTTCTGACTTCATGCTATATCATCCTATAATTTACATCATACGAAACAACAATGAAAAAGACATTCCTTTTATTATCCGCCGTTTTGCTGGCCAATCTGGCAGCCGCCCAAATCACCGATTATTCCATTTTCGACAAGAAAATCAATTTCTACGTAGCCAACGACCTGGGTCGCAACGGCTACTACGACCAGAAACCCATCGCCGAACTGATGGGAACGATGGCAGAGAACGGCGCAGACCCGGAATTTGTACTCGCCACCGGCGACATACACCATTTCGAGGGAGTACGTTCCGTCAACGACCCGTTGTGGATGACCAACTACGAGCTCATCTACGCCCATCCCGAACTGATGATAGATTGGTTCCCTCTGCTGGGCAACCATGAATACCGGGGCAATACGCAGGCTGTGCTGGAGTATTCGGGCGTAAGCCGCCGCTGGACAATGCCCGCCCGCTACTACACCCGGGTCTTCGAGGACAAAGGCATGACTCTCCGTGTGGTCTGGACGGATACCGCCCCGATGATAGACAAGTACCGTGATGAGGCAGACACCTATCCCGATGCCGGCAGGCAGGATTACAGGCAGCAGCTTGCATGGATAGACTCTGTGCTGAACGCCGCCAAGGAAGACTGGATAATCGTTGCCGGACACCATCCCATCTATGCCGAGACGCCGAAAGACGGAAGTGAGCGCGGGGATATGCAGGCGCGGCTCGACCCGATACTCCGCAAGCACAAGGTGGATATGTACATCAGCGGACACATCCACAACTTCCAGCACATCCGCATACCGGGCAGTGACATCGACTACATCACCAACTCCTCCGGTTCGCTCAGCCGCAAGGCCGGCCCCATCGAAGGCACCGTGTTTTGCAGCCCCGAACCCGGTTTCTCCATCGTGTCCGCCAACAAGAAGACGCTGGAACTGCGCATGATTGACAAGAAAGGAAACGTGCTGCACACCGTGACGCGCAGCAAATAAGACGCCTTGTGGGAACGTGGCATGAGGTTATATCATTTCCGTTCCCGCAGGTCGTCCTTCGGAATTGTGCTTTGGCTTCCGTCGCGCGTGGCCATGTAGTGCGGAGACATAATCTCGATGCCCGCTTCGTTGAAGCGGTCCTGGATGTTCTGGTGCAGGTCGGAGTAAATCTGCGCCAGACGGTCGGCTTCCTTGATATAGGCGTTCACCTGATACACCGGATACCAGTCGTTGAGCGAAGTCTCCAGCACGAAGGGGCGCGGGTCGTCCGTCACGCCGGGCGTGTCCAGCGCGGCTTCTATCAACAAGCGGTGCACCTGCCGCCAGGGAACATCGTAGCCGATACTTACCTCGGAATGGATAATCAGACCGTACTCGCGGGCAGAAGCGCTGTAGTTCACAGTATGGGAAGACATGATGAAGGAGTTCGGGATGGTCACCACTTCGTTCTTCGGCGTACGGATGCGGGTGACGAGCGGGGTCTTCTCTACCACGTTGCCGGTCGTCTCATTCAGCTGGATGCGGTCGCCCAGTTTGAACGGCCGCATATAGGTAATCACCAGTCCGGCGATGATGTTCCCGATGACGGTGCTCGACCCGAGCGAGACAATCAGTCCCACGAAGACCGATATGCCCTGGAACACGCCCGACTTGGAGCCCGGCAGATAGGGATAAATCATCGCAATCATAAAGGCATAGAGCAGGAAGCGGATGATGTGGAAGGTCGGTTCCGCCCAATCGGAATAGAAGCCGTTAATCTTCAGCCGCTCGGACTTCACCTCGTTGGCAAGGTAATGGACAAAATGCACCAGGTACTTCACCGCATACCATATCACGAAGATGGTGAACAGGTTGGGGATATACTCCACGACCGAGGTGAAGATGCTCTTCACCGGAATCCAGATATAGGAAAACAGTTGGTATGCCAAGCTCTTGGTCTGTGGGAAGATGGAGAACAGCAGCGGTACCGTCAGCAGCAACTGTAGGAACATGATGACATAGCGCAGCAGGTTGGCGAGGAAAACAAGCAGGTTGACCTGCTTCTGCGTGTCCAGCAATTCATAATCTTGGATGGAGAACGGGCGCAACTTGGTGTCTTTCAGCCGCTGTATCCGCACTTTCAGCCTCTTGAACAGCCAGTTGGTGAGCCTGAAAAGGAAATATTGCCCTACAAGTACCAGCACAAAGTACAGTATGCGCTTGCCCAACCGCCAAAGGCTGTGCTCGTCTTTCATCTCCTTCAGCTTGTCGATGATGACCTTGCGGTTGCGGGCGGTCAACTCTTCGCGCGTGCAGTTCTCCCACAGTCCGTCCTGGTCGATGAAAGAAGCGATGACCTTGTTGCCATACATAAGGTCGGTGACGATGTCGCTGCTTTCCACATACAGCGAATCGGGACGCAGGTTGAAGCGCCTGCCAAGTTCGGATATGGCGGCGGCATCCGTCTCGGCGCGTTGCTGGGGCGTATGCCCGCCCCGTTTGGCATAAAGATAGAATAATGTATCTCCCTCCACCACTACCGGGACACCGGGAGTCACCTTGCGCAGGGAGTCGATGCGCCGTTTCTGCTGCAGGCGCTTCACGGAATCGGCCGCATAGCTTGCGAGCCTCAGCTGTTCCATTTCCATACGCAGGTTGGCTTCATTCAGCCGGGCAGCTTCCAGTTCCTGCCTCATGGCCGAAAGCAATGCCGCGGAATCGGAGTCTGCCCTTGCCGTCAGGGCCGTAGTCAGGCTGTCTTTTTCCATAACACGGAGCACTTTCTCTGCCAACTGGGCGGAGACTCCGTTTGCCGTCAGCAACATCAGCATCAGGCACAAAGTGCGAATCCCTCTCATATCAGAATCTTCTTAATCGGTTGTCGTTAATGTGGTTTACTCCAAATGAGACGCCAAACATACAGAATGTTTTTCATTTTTGCATTATCTTTGCCCGCAAAACATATAGATTCCATGAACATTATACTACTTGTGGGAGGACTTCTCCTCATCCTATTGGGCGCAAACGGACTGACAGACGGGGCTGCATCCGTTGCCCGCCGTTTCCGCATACCCGACATCGTTATCGGACTGACAATCGTCGCTTTCGGGACGTCCGCACCCGAACTGACCGTCAGCGTCTCTTCCGCCCTGAAAGGAAGCGCGGACATTGCCATCGGCAATGTGGTGGGCAGCAACATCTTCAACACGCTGATGATTGTGGGCTGCACCGCACTGTTTGCTCCGATTGTCGTGACCCGGAACACATTGCAGAAAGAGATTCCCCTGTGCATCCTTGCCTCTGTGGTTTTGCTGGTTTGCGCCAACGATGTCTTCCTGAACGAAGATGAGGCCGATATTATCAGCGTCACCGACGGCCTGCTGCTGCTCTGCTTCTTCGCCATCTTCCTGAGTTATACCTTTGCCATCGCTTCGCACACTCCGGACGGGGCGGCGGGAGGCGAAGAGGATATCAGGCAGTTGCCGCTGTGGAAATCCGTCCTCTACATCCTGGGCGGTCTCGGAGCGCTCATCGCCGGCGGAAGTCTCTTTGTGGACGGCGCAAGCGGCATCGCACGCAGCCTGGGAGTGAGCGAGTCCGTCATCGGACTGACACTGGTGGCAGGCGGCACATCGCTGCCCGAACTCGCCACATCCATTGTGGCGGCTCTGAAGAAGAATCCGGAAATAGCCATCGGCAATGCGGTGGGCAGCAACTTGTTCAATATCTTCTTTGTCTTGGGCTGTAGCGCGTCTATCACGCCCCTGCACCTGACGGGCATCACCAATCTGGACTTATGGGTACTGATTGCTTCCGGCGTTCTGCTGTGGCTCTTCGGGCTGTTCTTCGCCAAGCGCACCATCACCCGCATAGAAGGGAGCATCATGATGCTTTGCTACATTGCCTATACGGCATTCCTCATTTATAGCCTGTAAGGCGTCGTATTTTAAAGATTTCATGTATCTTTGTCCGCACATAACAACATACAATTATGGCAATTACAATTAAGAAAGTCTCTACAAAAAGGGAGTTGAAGCAGTTTATCCGTTTCAACTACAAACTGTACAGAAACAATCCGTATTCAGTGCCCGACCTTTACGATGATATGCTCAATACCTTCAACAAGAAGAAAAACGCCGCCTTCGAGTTCTGCGAAGCCGACTACTTCCTGGCCTACAAGGACGGCAGAATCGTAGGACGTGTGGCCGCCATCATCAACCGGAAGGCCAACCAGACCTGGAACAAGAAAGAAGTGCGCTTCGGCTGGATTGACTTTATCGATGACCCCGAAGTATCCGACGCCCTTATACGCACCGTTGAAGAGTGGGGGAAAGAGCGGGGCATGACCCATATACAAGGACCGTTGGGATTCACCGATTTCGATGCGGAGGGAATGCTCGTCGAGGGCTACGACCAACTTGGTACAATGGCTACCATCTACAACTATCCCTACTATCCGCAACACATGGAACGTATGGGCTTTGAGAAAGACGCCGATTGGGTGGAATACAAGATTTACATCCCGGATGCCATCCCCGACAAGCACAAGCGCATTTCCGACCTTATCCAACGCAAATATAATCTTAAAATCAAGAAATACTCTTCTGCCAGGAAGATTGCCCGCGACTACGGACAGGCCATCTTCGAGCTGATGAACGAAGCCTATCAGCCGCTCTACGGCTATTCCGCCTTGTCGCAACGCCAGATTGACCAATATGTGAAGATGTACCTGCCCATTCTGGACTTGCGTATGGTGACACTGGTGACGGATGCCGAAGACAAACTGGTGGCGGTGGGCATTTCCATGCCTTCCCTGTCGGAAGCCTTGCAGAAGTCTCACGGACGCCTACTGCCTTTCGGCTGGTATCACCTGCTGAAAGCGCTGTTCATGAAACGCCGCGCCAAGATGCTGGACCTGCTGCTGGTGGCCGTAAAGCCCGAATATCAGAACAAGGGTGTCAACGCTTTGCTCTTCTCCGACCTGATTCCCGTTTATCAGCAGTTGGGCTTTGTTTTTGCCGAGAGCAACCCGGAACTGGAACTGAATGGAAAGGTGCAGGCACAGTGGGAATACTTCAGGACCGAACAGCACAAACGCAGAAGGGCATTTGTCAAGGCAATCGAATAGCGAACGTCATATAGTCAAAGAACACGGCTTTTTCATTTACTGGAGTTAGAGGAGTTATTGGGAGTTATCAGTCGGCAAGTTGGCTGGGGAGTTGAAGCCGATACTTCTGCAACGGCATCTTACAAAGAGTATCTGCTCTGACGCCAGTGAATGAAAAGCCGTAATCACGGCAAACAAAAAACATTTGGAAAGCATTGTTTTTTTCGGTTATTTTATAATTTTGCATTTCGAGTCTTCGAATCTTTTGCGATAAATATGAAAATGACCTTACACATTAGACGAATTTTTCTTTTTACCGTCCTTATCTTTGGCAGTACCCTGAGCAGGTGCCAAATCTATAAATATATCGGACTTGAAAATGGTCTGAACAATCAGAAAATATATCATATCCAGAAAGACCGATTGGGGTATATGTGGTTCTTGACCCAGGAAGGGATAGACCGTTACGACGGCAAGCATATCAAGCACTACGGCTTCTCGGACGAGAACATGAAGCTGGATTCGCGGATTGCCTTGAACTGGCTTTATATGGACAGCAAGGGTGTGTTATGGGTAATCGGTCAGAAAGGTCGTGTGTTCAGGTTTGATTCCCGGCACGACAAGTTCGAGCTGGCTTACGTGCATCCCGAACTAATCAGAAACAAGTCGCAGGCACTTCTGGATTACGGTTATCTGGACAAGGATGACCGTATTTGGCTCTGTTGCAAAGACAGTATCACGTGGTACGACATCCGTACGAGTACGGCCATGCATCTGCCTTCCCCTGTCAGGGGTAGGATAACCACTATCGAACAAACGGATGACAAGCATTTTTTCATCGGTACGGGAAACGGACTGTTTCATACCGAAGTGTCGGGAAACGGGTTGAGGCTGGTGTCCGACACGCCGGTGGAAGGCATCGACACGCCGGTACATGAACTCTATTACCATGCCGCTACCGGACAGTTGTTTGTCGGAAGCTATAAAGAAGGAATACTCATATACGACATCAACAAAGCAAAAGAGGTCATCTCTTGCCCGTCGCCCAACAATGTGGAGATAAACCAGATTGTTGCCTTGAACGCCCACGAGCTTCTGATAGCTACGGGTGGAAAAGGCGTATACAAGCTGGATGTGAGGACATACACGAGCAGACCCTATATAACAGCCGACTACAACAGCTATAACGGGATGAACGGAAACAACATCAATGATGTCTATGTGGATGAAGAAGAACGAATCTGGCTTGCCAATTATCCTACCGGAATCACCATCCGCAACAACCGTTATGGAAGTTACAACCTGATACGTCACTCTGTCGGCAGCAGCCACTCACTGATAAACAATCAGGTTCACGATGTGCTGGAGGACAGCGACGGCGACCTTTGGTTTGCCACCAGCAACGGCATCAGCTTCTATCAGACTGCCACGAAAGAATGGCGTTCTTTCCACGGTTCCTTCAATTCGGTTCCGGATGATGAAAACCATATTTTCTTGGCGCTGTGCGAGGTCTCTCCCGGCGTGATATGGGCCGGAGGCTTTACATCGGGCATCTACAAGATAGAAAAGAAGAAAGGGTTTAAGATAAACTACCTTTTTCCTGCCTCCATTGCAGGAGTACGCCCCGACCAATATATATACGACATAAAAAAGGACTCGAACGGTGACGTCTGGTCCGGCGGGCATTATCATTTGAAACGCATCAATCTTGCTACTAAGGATGTGCGCCTGTATCCCGGAGTGAATTCTATCACTACCATTCAGGAGAAAGACTCCCGGCAGATGTGGATTGGCACGAGAATGGGGCTTTATCTGCTGGACAAGCAATCGGGCGACTACCAGTACGTCGACTTGCCCGTCGAATCTCCCTATATATGTACTTTATACCAGAAAGATGACGACATTCTGTATATCGGCACCCGCGGCTCCGGACTGCTCGCATATGACATCAACAAGAAAGAACTTATCCGGCAGTACAACACCGACAACTGTGCGCTGATTTCCAACAATATCTATACAATCCTTCCGCGTCGGGACGGCAGTTTCATCATGGGCACGGAAAACGGGGTTACCATTTATTCGCCCAAGACATATTCCTTCCGCAACTGGACAAAGGAGCAAGGACTGATGAGTGTCAACTTCAACGCCGGTTCTGCCGCAACCTATAGTAAAAATACGATTGTCTTTGGCGGCAACGACGGTGTTGTCATGTTCCCGGCAGACATACAGATACCGGAACTGCGTTATTCGCGTCTGCTGCTGCGCGATTTCATGATTGCCTATCATCCCGTCTATCCGGGTGACAAGGATTCTCCGCTGGAAAAGGATATCAACGAGACCGACCGGCTGGAACTGGCCTACGAGCAGAAGCCCTTCTCCTTTGATGTGATTTCCATCAACTACGACTATCCTTCCAACATCCTTTATTCATGGAAAATAGACGACTACCATAAGGAGTGGAGCCGCCCGAGCCAGGACAACCGGATTGTCGTGCGGAACCTGCCTCCCGGCAGTTATACGTTGCGAATCCGTACCATATCCAACGAAGAGAAATACAAGACTTATGAGACGAGGAGCATCCGGATTGTCGTGACGCCTCCGGCATGGGCCAGCGTATGGGCCATCATAGGCTACGTGTTGCTGCTGTTGCTGGCTTTGGTCATCCTGTTCCGCATCATCATGTTGCACAAACAGCAGAAAATCTCGGATGAGAAGACACGGTTCTTCATCAACACGGCACACGACATCCGTACGCCGCTCACGCTGATAAAAGCCCCGCTGGAGGAAGTGGTGGAGAACCGTATGACAAGGGAAGAGGCATTGCCGCACATGAACATGGCTCTCAAGAATGTGAACGCCCTGCTCCAGCTGACCACCAACCTGATAAACTTTGAGCGGATAGACATCTATTCGTCCACCCTTTATGTCTCCGAATACGAACTGAATACGTACATGAACAACATCTGCTCCACTTTCCGCAAATATGCCGAAATGAAGCATATCAATTTCGTTTATGAAAGCAATTTCGACTACCTGAATGTTTGGTTCGACAGAGACAAGATGGAATCCATCCTGAAGAATGTCATATCCAATGCCCTGAAGTATACGCCCAAGGAGGGCAACGTGCATATCTACGCTTGCGAGGAGGACAATGCCTGGAGCATCGAGATAAAGGACTCCGGAATAGGCATCCCCGCACGCGAGCAGAAGAAACTGTTCAGGAACTACTTCCGGGGGAGCAACGTCGTCAACCTGAAAGTGACAGGCAGCGGCATCGGGCTGATGCTGGTCTACAAACTCGTCAAGCTGCATAAAGGAAAGGTTCAGATTCAGAGTTCCGAGCAGCAGGGGACGTGCGTGCGGATTGCTTTCCCGAAAGGGAACGGCCATCTTCACCGGGCGAAATTCATTTCTCCCAAGGCGGCGGACGAGCATCCGGAGTCCGTCATACCCGTGGGCGTTCCGGAGCCGTCGGCCGTGGAGACATCGCGGGCAAGCGGTTCCGTGCAGCAACGTCTGCTGATAGTAGAGGACAATGATGACTTACGCAACTATCTCGTCAATATGTTCAAGGTGGATTATAATGTCCAGTCGTGTCCGAACGGGAAAGAGGCGCTTGTCATCATCCATGAGTTCAACCCGAACCTGGTCATATCCGACATCATGATGCCCGAGATGGGTGGAGACGAACTTTGTTCGGCCATAAAAGGCGACCTTCAGATATCCCATATCCCCATTATCCTGCTGACTGCGCTGGGCGATGAGAAGAATATGCTCGAAGGACTGAAAATCGGGGCCGACGCCTACATCACCAAACCTTTCAGCGTGGGGATACTCCGGGCGACGGTCAAGAACATACTTGCCAACCGCACCCTGCTCAGCCGGATTTATAACAGCATTGAGGAGAAAGAGCAAGACCTCCCCGGCAACTGTACCAACACCTTGGACTGGAAATTCATAGCCTCCGTCAAGGAGTGCATCGAGAAGAACCTGGGCGACTCCGAGTTCAATGTAGACGTGCTCAGCAGCCAGTTGCACATGAGCCGTACAAGCTTCTTCAACAAGCTGAAGGCCCTGACCGGCTACGCTCCTGCCGATTATATCCGGATGATACGCCTGCAGCACGCCGCACAACTGTTGAAGCAAGGCGGGTATACCGTGACGGAAATCGCGGACATAATCGGCTTCTCGGACGCGAAGTACTTCCGCGAAGTGTTCAAGAAATACTATAACGTAAGCCCGAGCAAGTACGGCAAGGAACCCGAAAAATAACCGCGCAGGACATACCTGTATACCCCTGACGGGCCGTCTGAAATCCCGGCTGACAAGCGGTTTTAGACGGCGGTGCGAGAAGTTTCTTTACCCGCACGGATGCTTCATATTGATTTTCTTATTAACTTTGCGACATATCAGTGCTTACCAATACAAGATTTTTTTCTATGGAAGATAACAACAGGACTTTGCCGCTGGACGATTCCGCCGGTTACGAGGAGAAGGCGGCCGGTACAAACACCGGTAACAGCGGCGTGGAATACAATGAAGACAACATCCGCCACCTGGACGACATGGAGCATATCCGTCTCCGTTCGGGAATGTACATAGGCCGTCTCGGCGACGGCTCGCAGAACGACGACGGCATCTACGTGCTGCTGAAAGAGGTGATGGACAACAGCATTGACGAGTTCAAGATGGGAGTCGGCAAGCGCATCGAAGTCGATATAGAAGAAAATCTCCGCGTCAGCGTGCGCGACTACGGGCGGGGCATCCCGCAAGGAAAACTGGTGGAGGCGGTGAGCAAACTGAACACCGGCGGCAAGTACGACAGCAAGGCGTTCAAGAAGAGCGTCGGCCTGAACGGCGTGGGCATCAAGGCGGTCAACGCACTCAGCAGCCGCTTCGAGGCACGCAGCTACCGCGACGGCAAAGTGCGCACGGTGGTCTTTGAGCAGGGCGTGCTGCAAACCGACACTACCGAAGACAGCACCGAAGAGAACGGAACCTTCATCTTCTTCGAACCGGACAACACACTCTTCCTCAACTACGCCTTCCAGAGCCAGTTCGTCGAGACACTGCTGCGCAACTACACCTACCTGAACACCGGACTCACCTTCGTCTACAACGGACAGCGCATTATCTCCCGCCACGGACTGGAAGACCTGCTGAAAGACAACATGACCAGCGAGGGACTTTACGACATCGTCCACCTGAAAGGCGAGGACATCGAGATTGCCTTCACGCACACCAACCAATACGGCGAGGAGTACTACTCCTTCGTCAACGGACAGCACACCACCCAGGGCGGAACGCACCAGACCGCCCTGAAGGAGCACATCGCCCGCACCATCAAGGAGTTCTACAACAAGAACCAGGACTACGCCGACATCCGCAACGGGTTGGTGGCAGCCATCGCCATCGATGTGGAAGAACCCATGTTCGAGAGCCAGACCAAGACGAAGCTGGGCTCCAACAATATGTGGCCCGAAGGCCCCACGGTGAATAAATACGTGGGTGATTTCATCAAGACCGAAGTGGACAACTACCTGCACAAGAACCCCCTGGTGGCGGAAGTGATGCTGCAAAAGATACAAGACTCCGAGAAAGAGCGCAAAGCCATCGCCGGAGTCACCAAGCTGGCGCGCGAACGCGCCAAGAAGGCGAACCTGCACAACCGCAAGCTGCGCGACTGCCGCTTCCACCTGAACGACGGAAAGGGGAAAGACCAGGAAGCGGAATCGTGTATTTTCATCACCGAGGGCGACTCTGCCAGCGGCTCCATCACCAAGAGCCGCGACGTGAACACACAGGCGGTGTTCAGCCTGCGGGGCAAGCCGCTCAACTCCTTCGGACTCACCAAGAAGGTGGTCTATGAGAACGAGGAGTTCAACCTGCTGCAAGCCGCGCTGAACATCGAAGACGGCATGGAGGGGCTGCGCTACAACAAGGTCATCGTCGCCACCGATGCCGATGTCGACGGTATGCACATCCGTCTGCTGATGATTACCTTCTTTCTGCAGTTCTTCCCCGACCTGATAAAGAAAGGGCACGTCTACATCCTACAGACCCCGCTCTTCCGCGTGCGCAACAAGAAGAAGACCAGCTACTGCTACACCGAAGACGAGCGCGTGAAGGCCATCGAGGAGCTGGGACCGAACCCGGAAATCACCCGCTTCAAGGGCTTGGGAGAGATTTCGCCGGACGAGTTCCGCCATTTCATCGGCAAGGATATGCGTCTGGAGCCCGTGTCGCTGCGCAAGACAGACTTGGTAAAGGAACTATTGGAGTTCTATATGGGCAAAAACACCATGGAACGGCAGAACTTCATCATCGACAACTTGGTTATTGAAGAGGATTTAGCATCATGAGAAGAGCCATCTTTCCGGGTACGTTCGACCCGTTCACCATCGGACACGCTTCCATCGTGCGCCGCGCGTTGACGTTCATTGACGAAATCATCATAGCGATAGGTATCAACGAAAACAAACACACGCTTTTCTCCACCGCGAAACGCGAGAAGATGATACGCGACTACTATCGTGACGACCCGCGCATCAAGGTGCAGTCATACGGCTGCCTGACCACCGACTTCGCCAAAGAGGTGAATGCCAACCTGATTATACGCGGCATACGTACGGTAAAAGATTTCGAGTACGAGGAAACGATTGCGGACATCAACCGCAAACTGACCGGCGTCGAGACCATCCTGCTCTTTACGGAGCCGGAACTGACCTGTGTCAGCTCGACAGCCGTACGCGAACTGATGCAGTTCGGAAAGGACATCGGTATGTTTATTCCTGAAGGAATGGTGATTAGTGATTAGTTCAATAGTGATTAGTGATGAAGAAGATATTTGCTATTATAATATGTATGTGTGCCGCAGTGGCACAGGCACAGCGGGCAGGCAACGAAGCCCTGCGCAAACTGCAAATGGCGGAGTTCGCCATAAGCAACCTTTATGTGGACTCGGTGGACGAAAACAAACTGGTGGAAGAGGCCATCATCAAGATGCTTGCACAGCTCGACCCGCATTCCACCTATAACGACGCCGAAGAAGTAAAGAAGATGAACGAGCCCCTGCAAGGCAACTTCGAAGGCATCGGCGTGCAGTTTCAGATGATAGAAGATACGCTGTTGGTGGTGCAACCCGTCAGCAACGGACCGTCGGAGAAGGTGGGCATCTTGGCGGGAGACCGCATCGTGGCTGTCAACGATTCCGCCATTGCCGGAGTCGGAATGAGCACGGAAGAGATTATGAGCCGGTTGCGCGGGCCGAAAGGGTCCGAGGTCCGGCTGGCCGTCGTGCGCCGTGACGTGAGCGGACTGCTGTTGTTCACCGTGAAGCGGGACAAGATTCCTATCCTCAGCCTGGATGCCGCCTACATGATACAGCCCCGGACGGGCTATATCCGCATCAACCGCTTCGGGGCAACCACCGCCGAGGAGTTCCTGAAAGCTTTGAAGGAGCTGCAGGCAAAGGGGATGAAAGACCTGATACTCGACCTGCAGGGCAACGGCGGAGGCTATCTGAATGCTGCCATCGACCTGGCCAATGAGTTCCTCGGGCAGAAAGACCTCATCGTCTATACCGAAGGCAGGGCAGCCCGCCGCAGCAACTTCCATGCAAAAGGAAACGGGAAGTTCAAAGACGGACGCCTTGTTGTCCTGGTGGACGAATATTCGGCATCCGCCAGCGAAATCGTCACCGGAGCTATCCAGGACTGGGACAGGGGAGTGGTGGTAGGCCGCCGCACTTTCGGCAAGGGACTGGTGCAGCGTCCTATCGACCTGCCCGACGGCTCCATGATACGGCTGACCGTGGCACGCTACTACACACCTTCCGGCCGTTGCATACAGAAGCCGTACGACAAAGCCGCCAACCCTGACGGCACGCCCGGCGGAGAAGTCAGCCTGGAGAAGTACCACCGCGACCTGGCGGACCGCTTCAGGCATGGCGAACTGATGCACGCCGACAGCATACATTTCCCCGATTCCCTGAAGTTCCGGACAAAGCGACTGGCGCGTACCGTCTATGGTGGCGGCGGCATCATGCCCGACTTCTTCGTCCCGATAGATACGACCCTCTACACCGACTATCACCGGAACATCGTGGCCAAAGGCGTTGTCATCAAGACTACGATGAAGTTCATAGAAAAACACCGGAAAGAACTGCAAAGCCGGTACAAGAAGTTCGAGACCTTCAATGACAAGTTTGAGGTCGGCAACGAGCTGCTGGCAAGTATGCGCGCCCTTGTCGACGGTGAGAAGATTGCGTTCGATGAAGCGCAATACCAGAAGTCGCTGCCGCTTATCAAGACCCAGCTGAAAGCACTGATAGCCCGCGACCTGTGGGACATGAACGAATACTTCCGGGTGATGAACATCACGAACAGCAGTGTGCTGCAGGCATTGAAAGTGCTGAACGAAGGGGCATACGGGCAGGTGCTTCAGGACTCACCGCTGAGTGGTGGGGACGGAAAAAGCGCAAGATAAAAGCGTACTGCTCTTGTATGGCACGCGGATGACGCTGGTTCTGCGGATAAACGCGGATATCTACCTGCTTCCGAACAGCCAACGGTTCAGCCAGCGGTTCACGTAGATGTTCACCACCGCACAGCCCGCGCCGATGGCTGCGCCCGCCAGTACGTCCGAGGGATAGTGCACGCCCTCGTTCATGCGCGACACGCCGACCGAGCACGCCCACAGTGCGGAAGGGGCTATCACGTACCATTTGGGATACTTCACGCAGAGCGAAGTGGCAAGCGCAAAGGCCGTTGCCGTATGTCCCGACGGAAACGAGGGACTGCTCTCGTAGCTGTACGGATGTACCCTGTCCGGGTAGCGGTCGTACGGACGCTCGCGGTCGACAAGGTACTTCATGCCATAGGTCACCACAAACGCGCCTGCCACACTGGTGCCGACATACGCGGCATCTTTCAATAAATCCCTGTCCCTCGTGGCCCACGCCGTCAGAGCCATGGCCACGGGAACGCCTACAGCCACATACGGTTCCGAACGCGAAATGAACCGGTTGTAACGGCGGACAAACTTACTGTCCCAACTGTTGACCCGATGCAACGTATTGATGTCCCAATTCTGTGCGAAGAGGTGGGGTGCGATGATGAAAACCAAAAGCACCAAAGAAACAACCCTTTTCATATAGTCAGTCTGTTAATTGGGTACAAAGATAGCCGAAATCCCCGTAGTATTTGCCGGTCGCCCTGTCTTTTGTTGTTGCAGTCCACGGGGGCATTTATAGGGGCGCCGGGGGAGTAGGGATTAGCGGGAGTTGGAAGTAGAAGGAGTTATCGGCCTCGCAAAGGCAGTGCGGATGCGACGTGCCGGAAGTATTTCGGGCAAAATAGCCGTGGCTCATTACGGAATTATTTCTTTAATTCCTTGTTTAATCAAGGTATTTCTTCTATTTTTGCGAGAAATTAGTGTTGCTGTATTCAAGGAATATATTTTCTAACTATTAAATAATTTAAATTCAATCATTTATGTGGTTAAGTAATTCATCTGTAGGAAGGAAAGTGGTGATGAGCGTTACCGGCATCGCCCTTGTCCTGTTTCTGACATTTCACATGGCGATGAACCTTGTTGCGTTGGTTTCGGCCAATGGTTACAACATGGTTTGTGAGTTCTTGGGAGCAAACTGGTATGCGCTGGTAGCTACCGCCGGTTTGGCTGCCTTGTTCATCATCCACATCATCTACGCATTCTGGCTGACGATGCAGAACCGCAAGGCACGCGGCAGCGAACGCTATGCCGTGACGGAAAAGCCGAAAAACGTAGAGTGGGCTTCTCAGAATATGCTCGTGCTGGGCATTGTTGTAATCGCAGGTCTCGGCTTGCACTTGGTGAACTTCTGGGCGAAGATGCAGCTGCCCGAACTGATGCACAACATGGGCGCACACGCCGATATGCTGACGCTGGCTTACGCTGCCAACGGCGTTCACCACATTCAGAACACGTTCTCCAATCCGGTGTTCGTAGTGCTCTACCTCGTTTGGCTGGGTGCGCTGTGGTTCCACCTCACTCACGGTTTCTGGAGCTCTATGCAGTCGTTGGGCTGGAACAACAAGGTGTGGATTGAGCGTTGGAAATGTATCTCCAACATCTACTCCACCATCGTTGTGGTATGCTTCGCGCTGGTAGTTGTCGTATTCTTTGCGAAATCATTGTGCGGCGCTTGCTAAATTGTAAATTGTAAATGATTAAATTGTAGATTACATTATGACCAAGATAGATTCTAAAATACCGGAAGGACCGGTGGCTGAGAAATGGACCAATTATAAGGCTCACCAAAAATTAGTAAACCCTGCCAACAAGCGTCGTCTGGACATCATCGTTGTAGGTACCGGACTTGCCGGAGCCTCTGCTGCCGCTTCGCTCGGCGAAATGGGTTTCAGAGTATTTAACTTCTGCATTCAGGATTCTCCACGCCGTGCGCACTCCATCGCCGCACAGGGGGGTATCAATGCTGCCAAGAATTATCAGAACGACGGTGACTCCGTTTACCGTCTCTTCTACGACACCGTGAAGGGTGGCGACTACCGCGCCCGCGAAGCCAATGTCTACCGTCTGGCCGAAGTGTCGAACAACATCATCGACCAGTGTGTGGCACAAGGCGTTCCCTTCGCCCGCGAATACGGCGGCACGCTGGACAACCGTTCCTTCGGTGGCGCACAGGTATCGCGTACCTTCTATGCCAAGGGTCAGACCGGACAGCAGCTGTTGCTCGGTGCATACTCCGCGCTGAGCCGTCAGGTGAACGTAGGTACGGTGAAGCTCTATACCCGCTACGAAATGGAAGACGTGGTCCTCATCGACGGACGTGCACGCGGTATCATCGCCAAGAACCTCGTGACCGGTAAGTTGGAACGCTTTGCCGCTCATGCAGTGGTTATCGCTACGGGCGGTTACGGCAACGCTTACTTCCTCTCTACCAACGCCATGGCTTGCAACTGCTCTGCTGCAATGGCCTGCTACCGCAAGGGCGCTTGGTTTGCCAACCCCGCTTATGTGCAGATTCACCCCACTTGTATCCCCGTTCACGGCGACAAGCAGTCCAAGCTGACGCTGATGTCCGAATCGCTGCGCAACGACGGACGCATCTGGGTGCCGAAGAAGCTGGAAGATGCCAAGAAGTTGCAGGAAGGCACGCTGCAAGGCAAGGACATCCCCGAAGAAGACCGCGACTACTACCTGGAACGCCGCTATCCGGCATTCGGTAACCTCGTTCCGCGCGACGTGGCAAGCCGTGCCGCCAAAGAACGCTGCGACAAAGGCTTCGGCGTGAACAACACCGGTCTTGCCGTGTTCCTCGACTTCTCCGAGGCTATCAACCGTCTGGGCAAGGATGTCGTTGCACAGCGCTACGGCAACCTCTTCGATATGTACGAGGAAATCACCGACGTCAGCCCCTACGAGAACCCGATGATGATTTATCCGGCTATCCACTATACGATGGGTGGTATCTGGGTAGACTACGAACTGATGACTTCCATCAAGGGTCTGTTCGCTATCGGCGAATGTAACTTCTCCGACCACGGTGCCAACCGCCTCGGTGCTTCCGCCCTGATGCAGGGTCTGGCCGACGGTTACTTCGTATTACCTTATACTATCCAGAACTACCTCGCCGACCAGATTACTGTTCCCCGTTTCTCTACCGACCTGCCCGAGTTCGCAGCTGCCGAAAAGGCCGTTCAGGACAAGATTGACTGGATGATGAACATCAAGGGTAAGAAGTCCGTAGACTCCATCCACAAGGAACTGGGTCACGTGATGTGGGAATACGTCGGCATGGGTCGTACGGAAGCCGGTCTGAAGGAAGGTCTGAAGCGACTGAAGGAAATCCGCAAGGAGTTCGAGAAAGAGCTGTTCATCCCCGGCGACAAGGAAGGCATGAACGTGGAACTCGACAAGGCCATCCGCCTGTACGACTTCATCACCATGGGCGAGCTGGTAGCTTACGATGCCTTGAACCGTAACGAAAGCTGCGGCGGTCACTTCCGCGAAGAGTATCAGACGGAAGAAGGCGAAGCCAAGCGCGACGACGAGAACTACTTCTACGTGGCTTGCTGGGAATACCAAGGCTCCGATGAAAAGGAACCGGTGTTGCTGAAAGAGCCGCTGGTATATGAGGCAATCAAGGTACAGACTCGTAACTACAAATCATAATTTAGTAAACAAGGGACGAGTTAACAAGGCTACAAGGCATAATTTAGTAAACAAGAGACAAGCTAACAAGGCTACAAGGCATGAGAAATCATAAGGATTTGATAGTGTGGCAAAAGGGCATAGTACTCGTGAAGGAGCTATATCGCATAACACGTTCTTTCCCCAAAGAAGAAGCATACGGTATTACTTCACAAATGCGCAGAGCGGCAGTTTCAATTCCTTCAAACATTGCGGAAGGTTATGGTCGAGGGCATGACAAGGAATTAACCCAATTCCTTTACATCGCATTAGGTTCTGCTTCAGAGTTGGAGACGCAACTCATTATTTGCAATGATATTGCTTATGTTACTGAAGAAGAATTTAATCGGCTTAATAACTTGAATACCGAAATAATAAGGATGCTGTCATCGCTCATCAACAAGCGTTACACCCATCCTTCCTTGTAGACTGTAACCTTGTCAACTCGTCAACTAAAAAAATAAAAACTATGGATAAAAATATATCATTTACGCTCAAGGTATGGCGCCAGAAGGGTCCGAAGGCGAAAGGCGCTTTTGAAACATACCAAATGAAAGATATCCCCGGCGATACTTCATTCCTCGAAATGCTGGATATCCTGAACGAACAACTGATTTCTGAGGGCAAAGAGCCTGTTGTATTCGACCACGACTGCCGCGAAGGTATCTGCGGTATGTGCTCGCTCTACATCAACGGACATCCGCACGGTCCGGCAACGGGTGCCACTACCTGCCAGATTTATATGCGCCGCTTCAACGACGGCGACACCATCACCGTAGAGCCCTGGCGTTCCGCCGGTTTCCCGGTTATCAAGGACTTGATGGTAGACCGTACGGCATACGACAAGATTATGCAGGCAGGCGGTTACGTCAGCGTGCGCACGGGTGCTCCTCAGGATGCCAACGCTATCCTGATTCCGAAGCCCATCGCCGACGAAGCCATGGATGCGGCAAGCTGCATCGGCTGCGGTGCCTGCGTGGCTGCTTGTAAGAACGGTTCCGCCATGCTGTTCGTTTCCGCCAAGGTGAGCCAGCTGAACCTGCTGCCTCAGGGCAAGCCGGAAGCATTGCGCCGTGCCAAGGCCATGCTGAGCAAGATGGACGAGCTCGGTTTCGGTAACTGTACGAACACACGTGCCTGCGAAGCCGAATGTCCGAAGAACGTCTCCATCAGCAACATCGCCCGCCTGAACCGCGACTTCATCCGTGCGAAGCTGAAAGACTGACCATGTGCTTTGTCAGTATTTAGGTAATAATAGAAACGTTTCCGAGACTTCTCACTCGGGTTTCGCTATATTTGGTTAATATCGCAAGTGACTCTCCTATCGGGCAACCGGTAGGAGAGTTGTTTTTTGCCCCCCTCCCCCCTGCAATTATCCGCAAGATTTCTTTAAGCGCCGAACGCCGTTGCCGGTCATGGCAAGTGTTCGTTCCGAAAGTCGGCATATTCGTTTCCGGAAGTTTGTTCCAAGCTTGCGGATATACGTTCCAAGGTTGCGAATGTCTGTTCCAAGGCTTGGAACGGACGTTCCAAGTGTGAAAACAAAACTTATGCTTAACATTTATTACTTTTTGAAAGCACATTCCGCAACTTTTTCATACACATTTCCGAACTTTTTCATTAAGTGTTCCGGGAAGAACACTTATATATCGCGCTCCTGCCATATAGACATACGACTCCCGGACTGACGTTGTCATGGGCGGGAAGCGTACAGACCGAACTTAAATCTGTCTTTCAGCCGCAGATGACGGGGATGATGCAGATAAATCAAGAAAAAAAATCTGCGTCATCCGCGTCATCTGCGGCTGAAAAATGAAAATATGCTTTTAAATGAAAACCGTGTATTCCGAAGAAAGCGTCCTGCCGAAAGAAAAAGACTTCTCTTGATAAGAGAAGTATCGCTCCCACAAAGGTATACATTTTATTTGAATAATCAATACAAACAAACAATTTTTTTCAAAATAAGCCTAAATAGTGACTATCTGAAAGAACTGTAAAAGTTGCGTCATAACGGTTGTTGTGCGAAAAGCAGATGTCTCGCCTTGATAATCTGCTATGAATCTGTCGACTATGTACTATGAATGCCTTGCGATACTTCTCTTATCAAGAAAAGTATTATCCTCATTCTTTTGCGTCGGAGTGAAAAAATCAACATAAGAAGGACTAAACTCCTCATAACTATGTAAGTAACATACCGACTCTGCCGGTGATAATATAATATAATGATAAAGTAAAATTATGAAAAAGTTAATCCTCGGTATCTTTCTTTGTGTATGGGGGTATGCTGGCGTTACCAAGGCGCAAGACATTGCAGCGAAAACCAATCTGCTATATTGGGCAACCTCCACGCCAAATCTCGGACTCGAACTGGGATTAGGCAAACAGACCACGCTCGAACTCATGGGCGGCTACAATCCTTGGACATTCAACAAGGATACCAATAAGAAAATCAAGCATTGGATGGTGATGCCGGAATTTCGTTATTGGTTATGCGAACGATTCAACGGACATTTCTTTGGAGTACATAGCGGCTATGCCTACTACAACGTGTCGGGCGTACGCATTCCGTTCATGAGCAAATCTACCAAATACCACCGCTATCAGGGATGGGCCACCGGTGCCGGGCTTTCGTACGGCTACTCCTGGCTGATAGGAAAACGCCTGAACATCGAGGCTTCCATCGGGTTGGGATACATCTATACCGACTACGATCGGTATGAATGTACCACCTGCGGCGATTACAAGGGCAGCAACGACAAACATTATTTCGGCCCTACCAAGGCAGCCGTCTCCCTCATATACATTATTAAATAATAAAACGGAAAGACAATGAAACGCATATATTCATCCCTATTCATTCTGATGTGGGCCGTTTGCCCTCTGACCATGTATGCCGATAATCAAACCGGCTACCTCTCCGAAATAGACATCCGCAACCGGAGTGTCAGCAGGCAGGACCGGAAAGTGGCCCTCTCCATGGTGATTGATTTGAGCAAACTGAAACTCCACGCCCAACACACCGTGGCCCTTACTCCGGTGCTCGTATCCGAAGACGGAAGCCGCGAAGCCGCCTTTCCGCCGGTGGTCATCGATGGAAAGACAAGAAACAAGGTCTATCTGAGGGCGCAACAGCTGAAGAGCGTAGAGCTTCCGCCCGTTCACGACGGTAGCGCGCAGGCTATCATCCGCCGTAACAACGGCAAGGAGCAGAGCTACGATTACCAATCGGCCCTGCCCTACGAGCGTTGGATGCTGGGAGGAAAGATAGAGGTACGCGAACAGGTGTCCGGCTGTGCCAACTGTAGCAAAGGAGAAGGCGAACAAGCTCTGCCTGAATCGGAAGCGGCCTTGGCAGCTTTCGTTCCCAACTACCGTGTCGATAAAGTGGCTCCCGTGCCCGAACCGGTGAAAAGACGTGCCGAAGTACGTGCCGCGCGGTTGCAATACCGCCAGGACAGCTACCGGATATTGCCTGAGTTCAAGAACAACCGCAGCGAACTGGACAGCGTGTTCCAATCCATCGCTTTGGTGAAGGAGAATAAAGACCTCACCATCACGGGCATTTACATCACGGGATACGCCTCTCCCGAAGGCTCCGTAGCCTACAACGAACGGCTCTCGAAGAACCGTGCCGAGTCGTTTGCCCGTTACATACAGCAACACACGCCCGACCTTCCCCCTTCGTTGTGGTCTGTGGCCTGGAAAGGGGAGGACTGGGAAGGCTTGCGCCGAGAGGTGGAGAGACATCCCCGGCTTCTGAGGCAAGACGAGGTGCTCCGTCTCATCGACGGATGCGATGGAGACCTGGATGCCTGCGAAGAGAAAATCAAAAAGACGTTTGTTCCCGAAATCTACCAACGGTTGCTGAACGAAATGTACGGTCCGTTACGCCGCAACGAGTATCGTATCGAGTACAACGTACGTCACTTCGACATCGAAGAGGCCAAACGGCAGATAAAGCATAATCCCGAATTGTTGAGTGTGGAAGAGATGTACGCTGTCGCCAACTCCTATGGTGAAGGGACGGAAGCCTACCGGGAAGCCATGCAGATTGCCGCACGCACGTATCCCGACAAAAAGGGAACGCTGGTCAATGCGGCACGTCTGGAGATAGAACAGGGCCATGCGGCGAACGCCATCCGCTTGCTGGAAAACACCCCGGCCATCCAAACCCCGGAAGGACAAAACGCCTTGGGAGTGGCGTATGCCCAAAACGGGCAATACGACAAAGCCCGCCAGTGGCTGGAACGCGCCAAAGCTGCCGGAAGCGCGGAGGCGGAAAGCAACCTGCAACAAGTGGAGGGTGTGGAGAACGACTTATAAACTTATTATTAAACCATTTTTATTAATTTATTTTATTATGAAGTTAAACAAGTATTTTATGCTGGGTTTGGCAGGATTAGCCTTCGCAGCGTGTAGCAATGACGAGAACCTTCCCGGAAACGGGAAAGAGGCAAACAAGACAATCATCAGATTGGCGTTTGGTAAAGCAGAAACCAGGGGACTTGGCGAGAGTGTAGTTACCAAGTATAATAACATCAACGATTTGATTATTAACTTCTACAATGCCCAAGGCAACTATGTGGATGTACCCGAAACGTATACGGATAAGGTAAACCAAGAGACATATGACAACAAAAAAGCTGTCGCAGATGCTTTGGCAGCATTGCAAGGCGGCGCACATGAGACAACACTTGAAATTCGCGGCGTTCCCAATTCTGCTACCGAAGTATATATTGTAGCCAACCAGCCTGCGGCAACCGGTAACGAGAAGGGTATTGATATCTCTTCTATCAACAACGCTCAAAAATCTCATATCCTATTGAGTTCTCAGAAAGACTGCTTGAACAGCACATTGACCAGCCAAAGAACAGGCGGAATCACAAATGGACAAGTAAATGCCACTTTGACTCCGGTCGCTTCCCGTTTCGAACTGAAAGACCTGGTGGCAAATCCCAAACCGGCAGATTGGACCGGAGCGGAAATAGAATCGTTTACCGTAAAAGGTATCTATATCAACCGCTTCTATCCGTGGGGATTGTTGAGCGGAGGAGCTGTAGACAACCATGACCAAATCGCAAGAGGAGACGTAAAAGAAAATTATACGAAAGAGGCATACGGTAAGATTAAGTATAACTACAACGGTACCGGAGAGAAAGAGTATGACTTCTCTTATATGTGCGATGGTAATGATATTTCCGCTACTTATACTTATGCCGAACCCACAGGAGAGGAAACATTCATCCAGAAGGCAACCCTCAACGCAGCAACAGATGGCAAAGCAAACTGGTATGGCTATCAGATTCTTCCCGGTGCGGCTCCTCATTTGGTGATTGAACTGGCGGTAATGTACAATGACGGTAATACCGAAGCACAGAAAAAATACCTCGTTGTGGAAAAATACAAGAATGGTGATGCAAATTTGGGAGATACCGAAAGAGGTAATGTATATCAAATCAGCACACTCGAATTCAATGCCTCCAATCTGGTAGACGTTCCTTACGAAGGAACCAAGACCGTTACAGCCAATATCAGCGTAGCTGCATGGAAAGCAGTTCCTATCGCACCTGATTTCAGCAAATAATAACCTGACAGAGAAGATACATCGGCAAGAGTCCGATGTATCTTTTCCATCCATTTGTTCTTACTAATATTCATAGTTAAACTACTTGTAATGAAATATTCATTTACCAAAATACTCTCGGCAATAGCTTTGATAGGTGGCTTATCTGGCTGTATCAGGGAAGACCGCTCCGAATGTAACCCCGGAGTACTGCTGAAGTATGATTATTCGTTGAATACAGAATACACCAATCTTTTTGGCGCGGAAGTAGGTAAGGTTACGGTCTATGTATTCGACGGGAAAGGTCTTTACTATGGATGCCACTCTGAAGAAGGCTCCCAACTGACCAACGACTACCAAATGCTACTGCCTTTGCCGATAGGCCGCTACACCGTGGTGACATGGGCCGGAGATTTGGCTCCTTACCGTCTCGGCGAATCCGACAAGGAAGGAAGTGTGTTTCATGAACAGTTGAAAGAAGGGGTTACGCACATTGACGATTTCATGCTGATGGCCGAACGCGCGAACGGACAACCGCTGAATGCACTGACCGACCTGTATCATGGAAAGGCCGACGTGACGTCCGTCTTCCAGCCTCAGGATACCTACACGATTCCACTCACCCAAGACACCAAACATATCCATGTCACGGTGAAAGACGTTACCCTCGGAAAACCGAAGAGAGCTGTCGCGGCGGAACCGCCTTACGAGATTTATTGCACCGGCACAAACGGCCGTTACCGCTCCGACAACAGCATTGGCAGCCGGGCTGCCGAGGTACGGTATACCCCCTCTGACATCCGACAGGAAGAAGGAGTGATGTATGCCGACTTAAATACGCTCCGTCCTACGCTGGACCGCGAGTTACGAATTACGGTGAAAGACGCCACCGGAAAAAGCGTCTTCGAGAAAGACCTGGTCGGTTTCATGAAAGAGAAGGCAGGTTTCGACAGTCAGGAAGATTTCGACCGCGAAGACGAATACGAGATTGTGATTCGTATGGAGCAGGATGTGGCCTTCTCCATCACCATCAACGGATGGGAAGCTGTAGAGATAACACCTGATTTATAATCATAGGAAAGGAATTGAATCATGAACCATATATTTCCAAATAAATATGCTCCGTTGCTGCTTTTCTTGTCGTTGGCGCTATGGCTGGCTGCCTGCAACCGGGACGAATACTCCGACAGCGCGGAAACCGCAAAGGAAAACATTACGATAAAACTTCGGGCAGCGTCGCGTGCCACCGGTAACGACACTTGGATGCGCGATGACGATGACCAATTTTCAAGTCTGGCCATATACGTATTTGACCAGGGCGGAGGGTTCCTGGCTTTGCATAAGGTTTCTCCCAAGGAAACCGTCAACGCGTTGACGGAAGTGTTCACTTGCAGCCCGAAAGCACGTTCGCTGTATGTAGTGGCAAACTATGCTGCCTACGCAGAGCTGGATGCCGCATTGACCGCCATGCCGAAAAACCGGGTCAAGGCGTTGGTTGCCAACCAGGCGGGCGGAACCCGGTTAGGCAGCCGGAACATCCTGATGGCGGGTGAAGTGTCCATCGAGCCATTTGCTGAGAACGAAAAGGACGAAACAAGAAGTGTGGCGGTGGAACTGCACCGTCTGGCTGCCCGTGTGGATGTCTTCGTCTTCAAGGATGCGGGTTGGGAAAACGAGGTGAAGGTTACCAAAGTGGAGTTCAGCGGAGGCGTAAAGAACACCACGTTGGATACGGAAACGAGTCTGCCTCCAACGCCGGTATCCGAAGCGCCCTTGAGCGAAACCTTTACCGACGGCAAGACTTTGGTAGAATATAGCGGTGAAGCGGAGAAACTATGGAATACAGATGACTATCTGCGCGGACGGTTCTACACATACCGCACTCCCGCAACGCAAACAGCCACCGTCAGCATCAGTGTGCTGATTAACGGTACGATTGCGCACACCTACTCGGCCGACCTCGTCACGCCTGAAAACGGTGTCGCCCTCCAGGCCGGACGGGTCTATCAAGTGCGTGCCGTCCTGACACGCATCGGATTGATTATAGAAATCGCCGTGGCCGATTGGGACAAAGCCGACAATTATGAGCTTGAGTTCGACTACCCTCAATACACACAGATGAGTCCGCTCGGCGGGGCTGGAGCTACGCCCTATGCGCAACCCACGGTCTATTATGTCAACGAAGGTTCCACAGAGGGAGCTTATACCTTCAACTTCCGTATCACCGGTCCGCAGGGGCAGGTGTGGACTCCTACCCTGAACGGAAACCCGGCCTACTTTGGCGTGGAGGTGTTGCAGGGCGGAACGGTGGTAACTCCCGTGGACGGCAAATATCCGATATCCGAACAGGATTACCAGATTCGTGTAAAGGCGTTGAGACCCGAGGGCACCGAGATGGAAACCGCACTCGGCATCTCCTGTCCGCCTGCATGGGCTCCGCAGGAGAACCTTCTGTTATTGATTGGAGGAACTGCGGACAAGTTGAACTGGACGGGGAGCACGATGCCCGAACTGATTAAAATAAAACAGATTGAACGACCGACTAATTAGAAGAGCTATGAAACGGACAGCAATATATAATATGATTATAGGATGTATGGCAGCCTTTTCTATTGCCGCTTGTATCAGCGAAAATGGCGCATTGGTTACAGACGAAAGCGGGAGGGTGGACGGCAACAGCATCATACTCGATATCTCGTCGGCTTCATTACCGGTAAGCCGTGCGGCCACCGAAGAAGCCGTTGGAGCCGAAGTGAGACTCAACCATATCGATGTGGTGATTTTCAATGCGGATGACAATCTGTTGAAACATCACGAACGGGTGACAAGCCACATCGACGGCAAGACCGGTACCATCACCATATCGGCTACGCGAAGCAGCTTCGAAACGGATAGGGCGTACAAAGTCTATCTGATAGCCAACAGCACGCTTGCGAAGGAAGCATTCGCCGGCATCACCCGTCTGGACGAACTGCGTGCCCTCGTACAAGAAGACCGGGACATCCACATGACCGGCCTGGAGAATGCCACCGGTGTACCGCAGACATTCCTGATGGACGGTATGGCCCGTGTCAAAGGGACGGCAGAGACCGACGAACCGACCGTAGTGCTGAACGGCAGTAGCCAAACGGACGACACCGTGTTGCAGACCACGCTGCGCCGGGCGGCGGCTAAAATCGTCATCCGCCTGACGCAGGGAGTTGACGTGCGATTCACCACTGATCCGGCTACCGATGGAGCCGTCTATTATCTCCGCAATATGCCTTATTCCACTTCCGTCCTGTCGGGAATAGATGGAGAAGCGAATTTGAGGGCTACCAGCCGCAGCCAAGGGGCTTACTTCAACTGGGGTACTCCCGGTGAAATCACCCTCACTGCCTATGCCTACGCCCACGACTGGAACGACAAAAGCTCGCTGGAGTACGAGGTACGTTTCATCGTGAATATTCCGCTGAGCTATAAGGGAGGGGAGATAAAGAGCAGTTACTACCAGATTCCGGTAAGCAAGGAGAAATGCTTGAAACGGAACACCTATTATTATGTCACCGCCACCGTGAACGCTCCCGGTGCGGAAGACCCGTCTGAACCGCAAACCTTGACAAACATCCAATACTCCGTAGCTCCTTGGGAAGAGCAAACGGTCAATGTAGGTGGCGAGACCGACCGCCCCAAATACCTCTACGTAAACGAAGAGGAGATGGAGATGTACAACATCGCGGATGACAATACAACGCTCTCTTTCTCTTCCTCGTCACCCGTGACGGCTGTTGTGACCGGTGCCTATTTCATCGACAAGTTAGGCCAAACAAAAAACGTATCCACCAGTGAGATTACCGTCACACCCAGTGAGGGATTGAACGGAGGAATCGACATACACAGCCCGATACCCACCAACAACACCATCCGGTATATAGAGTTGGAAGTGACCAACGAAGACAACGTAACGCCCCGCAAGGTGACTGTCAGGCAGTATCCGCTGGAGTATATCACCAATATCTTAGGGTGGTATTCATACAGAGATGATTTTGAAGGAACCACTTACGAATTACTAAAAGGCGAAGATGTAGTAGGGAAAGAGTTCAGTCAACGGATAACTGATTGGAGATGTGGTTGTACATGGAGCAGCAGAAATAATAATTGGTCGTATGGAGAAACAGAAACCGGATTTTTTGGTTCGAAAGTTGCCGGACCCGTATCGGAATCAGGTACCAATGCCGGACTGGCATATATTTACTACTACCATTGGAGTCAGGAAAGAAATGGCACGTGGGGTGGATATAGATATAGTTATTCAGTAAATTATGGAGATGCTGTTTGGAATAAGTATGCCAATCCACGTATGTATCATGTACGTATCACTGCCTCATCCGGTGATTATACTTTGGGAAAGCCCCGTATTACCAATGGCATAACCGATCCCGGAGCTGACAATGCCAAGTTGGTTTCACCTTCGTTTATGATTGCTTCCCAGTTGGGAGCTGTCCAGCCCGCCAGTTCTGTTGAAATTGCAGCCAGCCATTGTGAGCAATATGTGGAAACATACAAAGATAAAAACGGTAACACCGTTCATCTGCGAGATTGGCGACTTCCGACAGAAGCTGAGTTGAAGATTATTATGAAATTCCAGTATAAGGAAAATGCCGCAATGGACGAGGTGCTTGCGGGAACTTCTTATTGGAGTGCCAGCGGCTTAGTTGACAATACAGAAAGTTCTTCCAATACTGGTTCAGCTATCCGTTGCATCCGCGATGCCTACGATGACGAAACCGTCAACCAATAGTGATAAGATGATACATTAAAGATAAGAGCTATGATAAAGAAAACGATACATACAGCAATAGCCCTGCTGGCCTTGTCGGTGGCATTCGCTGCCTGCCAAGATGAGCGTGAACCGGAAATGCCCCGCGTGCCCGACGGTTATGTCAACTTGCAGTTCAGCACCGACGTGCCGGCCATGCAGGAAGTGGTGACCCGCGCCGTGGACGATGACGGAAAAGGGGTGCAGGACATGACCCTCTTCTGCTTTGACAGCTACGGACTCTTCATATCCACAACGACGGCTACCCTGACTTCCACCAACGAAACGACCGGTAGCTTCAACGCCCAGGTGCCCGACCATACGCGCACCATCCATTTTGTGGGCAACCAGAACATGAACCAGTTTCCGGAGAACAGTTTCGCCAACAAGTCCGAAGCAGAAGTGATGGCCTTGCTGCAAGGCTCCTCCGGTAGGATGATTTATTGGGCGCGTTTCGCCTGTGCCCCGGACAATGAGGCAAAGATTAACGAACAGTTGCCGGCCGGCAGTCAGATTACGCTCATCCGCAACCATGCGTTGGTGACGGTGGCCGAAAACGCCGCAGGGTTCACGGTAAAAGGGTTCAAAGTATATAACACGAATGCCTTCGGTACGGTAGCTCCCTATCACCCCACAAAAGGCTTCGACTTTGTATGGCCTTCGGCCGATGACGCCTTTGTCACCCTTCCCGACAACAAAGCCAAAATGAGTGATGTCCGCGAAGTGACTACCGAACTGGAACAATATGTGTTCGAATGCGAGAACAAGGAAGACGACCCTGTCAGTGTCATCCTTTACGGGCATAACGACGGGGATGCGCAGGACCTGTATTACCGTGTGATGATGGTGGACGCGAACGGCGAACAAATCCTGATACGCCGCAATCACAAATACACCGTGACCATCACCGGCAAACTCTCTTACGGGCAGGCCACGTTTGAGGAGGCTTTGACGGCCGCCGCCACCAACAACGTGTGGGTGGCCATCTCCGACGATGTGAAAGAGGTGAGCAACGGGGCATACAGCCTCTCTGTGGAGCAGACCTCCTACGTGATAGACAGCGAGCAGGCTCCGGGCACGGGTTATAACAACATCCGCTACACGGTGACGGCCGCTACCGGTGCCCTGGATGCCGAAGCCGACAAACCCACGGTGACCTGGCTGGAAGGAAACAACGTGGCCTCCGCAACCATCGGAAACTCCTTCACCGTGAACGGTACTACCGGAGAGGGACAAATCACCATCACCACTTTCCCGCTGGGAGAGAATGAGAACCGCTTGGAAGGTACGCTGCTCGTCAAGAAAGGACGGTTGCAACGCAAAATCAAAATCATCAAGATGAAGAAGCAGACGTTCAAACCGGCTTGGATGGGTGCCCAGCTGTACGGGAACATCGGCGATGCCGCCCCAGCAAAACGTCCCAAGGCGACAGCCGTATTCACCATTCCCGAGACCTGTCCGCAGGAGCTCTTCCCCATGAAGGTGTTGGTTTCTGCCAATGACTTGGACGTGCGTGCCGCTTCCGGCATGAAACTGTCGGTCATCAATAAAGGAGACGAGGGGTATGGTGCGGACGGCACGCTGGAAGGATGGAACACGTGGGGATACAAGTATGTCTATATCGCGGAAGCGCCCGGCGTGCAACGCATCTATCTGGAAAGTATCCTGACACAGACAGACGGGGCGGAACGACAGCTGACCATCGAAGCGGAGCACTTCGAACGGATGAATCTGAAGTTCCATTTCTCGGAGAAACTGGCTACCATCACATTGGAGGGACTGGACACGTATAACGGCAATGAAGACCCCAACGCACCGAATGACGAACATATCCTCTATCGGCTGGTTCCACAGAAGAAACACGCGAACGTACAGTTCGATATGCAGATGAGGGACCTGACCGAGGCGTATGAGCCGGGCGACCCGTTCAATGCCGGCCCGAACGACGAGTTCCTGATTTACATGAGCAACCTGATGCACTATGCGGAGGGTGAGGAAGCGAAAGCGGGTGTGACGGAGTTCGAATGCGATTTCCATCACAGCGAGGCGACCGCCTGGTCGCAGCAAAACAACGCCAATGGCGGAACGGCTTGTATGTTTACTCCGAAAAATCCGGAAAATCCGGCACAAGGTACGGGTAAATACAGTGTGTTTATGTACACCACCAAGGCTAAAAGCGCGGAAGTGGTCCGCATCGCTTCCAACCTGAACACGTTGCCTGCGGTATTGGCCCAAAATAACAATGTGGAGGGCAAGTATATGGGAAACACCTACCGTAGTGTGATTTTCGAGCTGGCCAACTACAATCCGTTCCGCTTTGCCGCACAGGTAACGTACAACAACACCGCTGCTGTGGGTTATACGGACGCTACCGGCGATACGGCAGAGCCTACGGACGCTTTGGAATGGGATTACACCCCCGGACTTCCGGTGGACATCGAAATAGACGTGACCAGCTTCGCGGGTTCGGACGGCAAATCGGCCGACCCTTTCGGAGAGCCGTTCGATATCTACATCGACGCTCCGATGCTGGAGATTGACAATGACCGCCTGGGTGACTGCAACCTTACCGCGGAAAAGCTGCAAGCCGATCCGGGCGTTCCGGGACGCTTCGTCTATCGGGTGAATGCCAACAGAGAGCAAGAACGCGCGTTTGGCGTGGCCGCAGCCAGGAAGACTGACAACACTGCCGGAGTGAGCCAATCCGGTGAGCGCAAGAAGCTGCCGTTTAAGGTAAAAGAGGCGGTAAGTGCGGGTGACATCACCGTCTCTTCCGACAAAGAGTGGGTGGTCTACTTCGACAAGACGTTCCGCGTAAGCAACCGTTCCATCACCGGTACCTTACAGTACCGGAAAGCGGACGGTACGGTATTGAATGTTCCGGCAAGGACATTCGTTCCTTTCGAGCGTGTGAACAACAACAGCCGCATTGGTGCGGTGACGGTGCCCACAGACGGAACCTTCGACTTGCGTCTGCGTAAGGAATATGAGTTCAATTGGAATACGGATAAGGTGGAATTTCGTTGCGAGATTGACGGAGTGACCTACAGAGCCGAAGTGGCAAGTCTGGCCATCCTGTCCGGCGACCGCCATGTCGTGCTTGAACCAGCCGACTGACCGTTGGAATCACTGGCAGAGAAATAACTTTGTGTCCATGAATATTCCACGTATTCTGCTCTTCGTATGCCTTTTCGGTAACCTCTTCTCTTATCTGTGTGCGCAGGTTCCGCAGGAGCAGTCGTTCCGCTTGCCCCATATCCCGGAGATACTGGCCACACCGGAAGAACGCGCCGCTTACCTGTCGCTACACTACTGGGATCACTTCGACTTTACCGATGCGGCTTTGGTCGACCGCCCGGAGGTTACCGAACAGGCATTCGTTGACTTCATCGGCATACTGCCTTATGCTTCCAATGCGCAAGAGGCCGTCGATACCCTTTTCCGCCGTGCTTCAGTCGCAAGGAAGATGTTAGCCCATTTCATCACGTTGACCGACAAGTACCTCTATGAGCCCAACTCGCCCATGCACAACGAAGAACTGTACATCCTCGCGCTGCGTGCACTGGTGAACCATCCCGGTCTGAAGGAGATAGACAAGCTACGTCCCCGCCAACGGTTGAAGATGGCCATGAAGAACCGTCCGGGCGATGTGGCGGCGGACTTTGTTTTTGTCTGTCGGGACGGCACGCGCCGATGTCTCTCTGAACTGAAAGCCGATTACCTCCTCCTTTACTTCAATGACCCGGATTGCGGTGACTGCCGGCGTGTGAAGGAGCGGCTCTCTTCGTCCCAACCGGTGAATCGGCTTTTGGCATCCGGGCGGCTGAAAGTGCTTTCCGTCTGCGTGGAGGGTAAGACGGAGACATGGGAAAAGACAACCTTTCCCGCTTACTGGATGGACGGCTACGATGAAGGACAGCAGCTTACCCGCAAACGGACATACGACCTGAAAGCTATGCCTACGCTCTACCTGCTCGACGCCCGAAAGCGGGTGATACTGAAGGACGCTTCTGTGGAGCAGATTGAAGCACGGCTGACATCGTAACCTGTCTTTGGAAGGTGGCTTCCCTCTTTCAACCGGAGGCAGGCATCGGATTATCATATCGTCACTATACGGGCTTTATTCAAATCAAGATGTCGGTCGTGTGCGAAAACAGTAAATATTCGCAAAAGAAAACTAAAAGAAATTCAGAAAAAGCGTAAACATTTGGAAGATATGGGAAGAAGGCATACCTTTGTCACGTGATTTTTTTCATAGTATTAGATTTAAGGTTAACAAAGGTTGGAGTACAGCGGTACTCCTTTTTTTATGCCTATAAGTTACCTTTTTCTTTTTTACGCCCTCTTTTCTTATGCCAACAAGTGATATACGCCACCGACCAGCGTCTTTACCACTCCTTTCATCTCCAGCTCGAACAGCAGGGCGCTCATACGGTTCACGGGTATGTCCGCTTCCACTACAAGCGCATTGATATGCAAGTCGCCTTGGCAGGATAGTATACGTACCACCAGCTCCTCCTCGTCCGTCAGTTCCGGGAACAGGCTGCGCTGTATACCTTCCGTTTTTTCCGGAGACTCCGCTTCCGACCATCCCATTGCCTTGACGAACTCTTCGGCGTTTTGCACGATTGCCGCCTTGTTGTCGCGTATCAGCCGGTTGCAGCCGGTGGAGGCAGTGTCTGTCACCCGTCCGGGCACGGCGAAGCAGTCGCGGTGATAACCGTCCGCCAAATCCGCCGTAATCAGCGAACCGCCTTTGGCGGCAGATTCCACTACGATTGTCGCATCGCACATCCCTGCCACGATGCGGTTGCGGCTGACGAAATTATGTTTGTCCGGATTGGTTTCGGTGAGGAACTCGGTCAGCAGTCCGCCGTCTGCCAGCATATCGACCGCCGTCTTGCGGTGTACATGGGGATAGATGCGGTCCAGTCCGTGGGCAAGTACGGCTACGGTAGAGAGGTTTTCCGCCAAGGCGGCGCGGTGGGCGTGGATGTCGATGCCATAGGCAAGTCCGCTCACCACCAGCACGTCGGGGAGAAGTTCCGCCAGGTTGTGGAGAAAGTCCGTGCAGAACTGCTTGCCGTAGTCTGTCGCACGGCGTGTGCCTACCAGGTTGATGACGTGCAGGCGGTTCAGGTCGGCGTTTCCTTTGAAGAACAAGACGGCAGGTGCGTCTTCGCACTCCCGCAGGCGGGAAGGGTAGGCCTCGTCCTGCAACGTCAGGCAGGTCAGGCGGTTCTTCTCTACAAACTCCAGCTCGCGCTCGGCGCGCAGGAAGGCGGCGGGACAGTCGAGCGCCGCAACGATGGATGGGTTCACTCCGGGCAGGAGCTCGGGTAGCTCCTTACGCCGTCCGAAGACATCGGCGGCACTGCCCATACCGTCTATCAGCCGCTTCGCGCGAATGTGCCCGATGCCGGGACAGAGTGTGAGGGCTATGCTGCAAAGGCGTTCGTCGTTATTCATTTTCATTACAGGTTAGACTGGATTGTACGGGATGCATCGGTTGTCACCGGTCGAGATAAGGGGCAAAGACGTTGTCGAACAGTTCGCTGTCGCTTAAACGCCCGTTTACCACACATACCGTTTCGACCGTTGCCTTGATGACTGTTTTGTTGTCGCTTGCTCTGAAGATGTCCTGATAGAACACGTACTTGATGCCCTCTTTCTTCATCGCCAGTTTCGACACAAATTCATCGCCGCTCTTCAGCGGTGTCTTGAATGCCATGCTGATGCGTGCCACCACGGGGTCTACGCCCTGTTCGTGGAGCGCGGCGAAGCTGATGCCCGTTTCCAGCAGGAACTCGTGCCGCGTATGCTCCAGGTAGTGTTGGTAGTTGGCATTGTTGACGATGCCTTGCAGGTCGCACTCGTAGTCGCGTACCTTCATTCTCAGTTCGTAGATGTATTTTTCCATATTGTTTTTTTCTAAAAGAGTTATCCCCGCTGTTGTTCCACGTCCAGCCCCTTGAAGCGTTTCAGTTCCTCTACCGTTACCAGTTTGTAGAGCTTGTCGCTGGGGCGTATCTTGGGGGCTTTCATGGAGAAGTGCACGCCTTTTTTCACGGTCTGCACCGGCTTCAGGTCGACGCGGGCTTCTTCCAGCGTCAGGAATTCGGCGCCTGTGGTCGGTCCTGTAATCAGCAGTTTGTCGCCTACGCTGATTTCGGCGGCTTCCACCAGAAACTCCGCCACGCCGATGTTGCTGAAGTAGCGGATGCCCTTGCCCACGTATATCTTGCGTTCGGTGGCGGCGGAGCCGTAGTGCCGGGTCCATTCGCCCAGGCGCTGGCCCAGGTAGTAGCCGTCCCAGAAGCCGCGGTTGAAGACGGTCTTCAGGCGTTCGTCCCAGGCGGCAATCTTCTCGTCGGTGAAGGTGCCTTCCACGTAGGCGCGGATGGCCTCTTTGTAGCACTCGGCCACGGTGCGCACGTACTCGGGGCCGCGGGCGCGTCCTTCAATCTTGAACACGCGCACGCCGGCATCCAGCATCTTGTTCATGAAGTGGATGGTCTTCAGGTCTTTGGGCGACATGATGTATTGGTTGTCCACTTCCAGCTCCACGTCCGTCTCCTTGTCGCGCACGACGTACGAGCGGCGGCACACCTGCATACAGGCGCCGCGGTTGGCGGAGTTGTTCATCTGGTGCAGCGAGAGGTAGCACTTGCCGCTGACCGCCATGCAGAGCGCGCCGTGGCAGAACATTTCGATGCGTATCTGCCGTCCGCTGGGTCCGCAGATGTTCTCTTCGCAGATGTGGCGGTAGATTTCCGCCACTTGTTCCAGGTTCAGTTCGCGTGCCAGGACCACGACGTCGGCAAACTGGGCGTAGAAGCGCAGTGCTTCCACGTTCGAGATGTTGAGCTGCGTGCTGAGGTGCACCTCCTGGCCTATCTGCCGGGCGTAGCTCATCACGGCCACATCGGCGGCGATGACGGCTGATATGCCCGCTGCCTTTGCCGCATCCACGATGGTACGCATCAGGGCAAGGTCTTGGTCGTAGATGATGGTGTTGACGGTGAGGTAGCTCTTCATCCCGTGTTCGTCGCACGTACGGGCTATCTCGCGCAGGTCGTCGATGGTAAACGTGTTCGCCGAGCGGGCGCGCATATTCAGGTTCTCGATACCGAAATAGATAGAGTCCGCCCCCGCCTGTATGGCTGCCGCGAGTGATTCGCGCGAGCCGACGGGAGCCATGATTTCAAAATCGTTCAAATCCATAAATTGTATAATTTATAAATGTGCTGATACGCCAATGCAAAATACCTTGCGGTATAATGATATAGTGCTTACACAGCGCAGTACATTAGCACATTGGCACATCGGCACATTGATACATTACTTATTTCACTGCGCCTGCAATTCCTGTTGCAATTCCGCCGCGATTTCCATGCCCAATTTTTGTCCGATTTGCATACCCTCGGCCATCATGGCAGGGGTAGAGGCACCCAGTTTCTTTCCGACAGGCGACTCATAGAAAGCGATAATCTTTTTCAAGTCGTCCAGTGTCAGGTATTTCTGATAAGCGGGAGCGTAGAGTTCCGCCAATTTATTTCCGAACTTCGCATCCCACTTTTTCTGGAAACCATCCCAAAAAGCAGCCGAGACGGAAGGCGACTGCTGTTTCAACATGGCAATCATCTGGGGCATCATAGCCTTTGCCGATGCCATAGCGCCGGATAGTTCCAGCATTTTCTCCACCATAGCCTTGTACTCGCTGCTTGGCGCCTGTGCCGATGCCGAAGGTGCGGTAAGCAGCAGCATAACCATACACATCACGGCTAAAAACAGTCCTTTTTTCATAATTCCATATCTGTTAAGTTAATGAATGATACAAAGGTAGGCTTTTTTCCGTACTTTTGCAACGACAAAGCTACGGCTTTTTCGTTTCGCCCTTGCAGAAGGCAGACGCTGTATCCCTTTGCAGTCGCGCTGCATTCCCTTTGCAGTCGCGCTGCAATCCCTTTGTAGTCGCACTGCAATCCCTTTGCAGTCGCACTGCAACCCTTTTGCAGTCGCACTGCAACCCCTTTGCAGTCGCACTGCATCTATAGTTGCAGCGTCACTGCAAAAGGGTTGCAGCGTTACTGCATCTATAGATGCAGCACCAGTGCAAAGCGGATGCAGGCTTTTGCAGCAGGAATGCCGCAACCGGCGGGACACATTCCCGGCTGGCAGACAATGGCTTGGCGGTTGAAATGGAAAAGGACCCGACGGATGGGATGAAGAAGCCGTGGCGACAGGACAGTTTCTTAACCGCAATTTTTTCAAGTATGAAGATAGCCAACATAGACTTGGGCGAACGCCCCGTCCTCCTCGCTCCGATGGAAGATGTCACCGACCCTGCGTTCCGCCTGATGTGCAAGCAGTTCGGTGCGGACATGGTGTATACCGAGTTCGTCTCCGCCGACGCGCTGATACGCTCCGTCAGCAAGACCGAGCAGAAACTGAACATCAGCGACGAGGAGCGCCCCGTGGCGATACAGATATACGGCAAGGACACGGACACCATGGTGGAAGCCGCACGCATCGTGGAGCGGGCGCGTCCGGACATTCTGGACCTGAACTTCGGCTGCCCCGTGAAGCGCGTGGCAGGCAAGGGGGCGGGAGCGGGAATGCTGCAGAACGTCCCGAAGATGCTCGAGATAACCCGCGCCGTGGTAGACGCCGTGCGCATCCCCGTCACCGTGAAGACCCGCCTCGGATGGGATGCCGACCACAAGATTATCGTCGACCTGGCGGAACAGCTGCAAGACTGCGGCATCGCCGCCCTCACCATCCACGGACGCACCCGCGCCCAGATGTACACGGGCGAAGCGGACTGGACGCTCATCGGCGAAGTGAAGCGCAATCCCCGTATGCGCATCCCCGTCATCGGCAACGGCGACATCACCACTCCGCAGCGCGCCCGCGAGTGCTTCGACCGCTACGGGGTGGACGCCATCATGATAGGCCGCGCCAGCTTCGGCCGCCCCTGGATATTCAAAGAAGTGAAGCACTACCTGGAGACGGGCGAGGAACTGCCGCCCCTCAGCTCCGAATGGCGGCTGAACGTCCTCCGGCAGGAGGTGGAAGAGAGCGTCGCGCTGCTCGACGAGCGCCGGGGCATCTTGCACGTACGCCGCCACCTGGCGGCAAGCCCCCTGTTCAAGGGCATCCCCAACTTCCGCGACACGCGCATCGCCATGCTGCGGGCGGAGACCAAAGAGGAACTCTACCGTATCTTTCAAACAATTGAACCGTTGTTGCCATAAGGCAAGGAAGCGTCTGTCTGCCGGACTATCCCATCCTATCCGAACATCGGCTGCGCAAACCAACGCTTGAACATCCACGTCACCACCACATAGAGCGCGATGGCAGAGAAGAACCCGACGATGGCGTCAATCAGGTAGTGCGCCTGGATATAGACCGTGGCCCCGCACAGCAGCAGGTAGAAGGGGAGCAGGCAGGCAAACAACCGACGGCTGCCCCGCCATGCCATAATCATCAGGATGGTGGACATACCGACGTGCGAACTGGGGAATGCCGCCGTGGGGCGTTCGCCCACCTGCTGCGAACTCTCCACGAGGTTGTAGAAGAAACCGTGTTCGTAGCCCGGGCCGGGCAGCAGCTCCTGGTTGTGGTTGAAGTAGTCGCCGATGGGCGGGAATATGCCCTGCGCCACATTGTCGGCACCGATGGCGGGGAAGTAGAACTGCGGGCCTGCCACCGGCACGAAGATGTAGAACAGATAGTAGATGAAGAAGGCGGTGACGATGACGAACGACACCTTTTCGAAAAGGTCGAAACGGTAGAGGAAATACCACACCGCCACGAGCAGAATCATCGGGTAGTAGGAGAAGTAACCCAGGTTGAGCGGCTCGCTCACCCACATCTGCGGGAAGCGCAGGCAGAACCACACGGCCGGCTGTCCGCCGAACAGCCACTGTTCGGCCGAGGCGAAGACGTGGTCCAGGTTGGGGAAGATGCGGTTGAACTCATACGTGTCGGGATACCAGTAGGAGAGCAGCGACATCTGGATGGCGATGCGCACGAAGGCGGAGAACTTGCAGGGTGCCAGCCGGTAGAGGTGCATCAGCAGGAACGTCATGCCCGCAATCACCGCGCGGTCGGCAAGCATCTGCGCCGGATGGTCCATCTCCTGGAAAAGAAACAGTATGAGTATGGAAGTCAGCAGATTGTATATCAGTGTAATCTTCTCTACCGCAAAAAGCCCTTTACGGGTTTCTACCCGCTTGAATAAGTCTAAAGCCATCCTTTATCTTTATACCAGGCAATGGTCTCCTTCACGCCCCGTTCCAGGTCGTAGGCGGGGCGGTAGCCCAGCTCGTCGACGGTGGGGGTGATGTCGCACTGCCAGTTACGTTGTTTCATGATTCTGTACTTGTCCGAGTTGAGCGTGCTGGTGGCGTTCCGGCGCTTCGCCCACTGTTCGGCGAGCAAAGATACGACTTTCAATACAATTAGCGGGCATTTCAGCCGGATTACGAACGGATTTCCCAGCTCTTTCCGTATCAGGTCGGAGAAAGCGCGGCTCCGGTACACCTTGCCGTCTGCCAGGAAGTAGGCGCGCCGCACTGCCTGTTTCTCTATCCCGAGGAAGACCGCCTGCACGATGTCCTTGACGTAGACGAACGTCAGGTCTTGCCGACGGAAGCCTACGGAGAAGTCGGTATGCTGCCGGATGGACTTCGCCATGAGGAAATAGTCCTTCTCGCGCGGGCCGTAGACGCCCGTGGGGCGGTAGATGACGTAGGGGAAACCGGGCAGGCTTTGCAGGTATTGCTCCGCCTTCAGCTTGCTGAGGCCGTAGGCGGTGTCGGGCATGGGGGTGTCGTGCTCCGTAATGGGGGTGTAATCCTGTTCGTGTATCGGACCGAACACGCTCAGCGTGCTGATGAAGATGAACTGCCGGGGCACCATGTCCAGCTCGCGCAAGGCATCGGCAAAGTGCCGGGTCTGCAGGTGGTTTACCCGATTGAAGTCTTCCTTGTCCACGCATTTGGTGGCTCCGGCGCAATGGACCACGTAGTCGAACTTGCCGTTGGCCGCCCGATGGGCGGAGAGCTGCGCGCGCAGCTTGTCGGGATGTGCGAAGTCGAGTTCGAGGAAGTGTATCCTGCTGTCTTGCAGGTACTCTCTGCTGCTTGACGCACGGACACCCGCCCATACGCCGAACTGCCGCCTCACCGCCTCTTCCACGATGAAGCTCCCGATAAACCCGCTTGCTCCTGTAACTAATATCGATTCCAAGACTTTCAGATTTATGATTTATGATTTCAAACCTTATATGGTTTCAAATCTTACATGGTTTCACCGGTTCCACATGGATGCCTACGTGCGTTCCCTTGCCGAAGTGCTCTTTCAGCGTAGACTCGATGCCGGTCGCCGTGCGGTGGGCCTCCTCCAGCGTTATCCTGCCGTCCATGCGCACGTGTACCTCTATCGCATAGTGGTTGCCGATGCGGCGTGTGCGCAGGTGGTGCGGCGAGCTTACGCCGGGAAACGAGAGGATGATGTCTTGTATCTCCTGCTCCACATCCGCCGGCAGCGACTTCTCCAGCAGTTCGTCCACGCAGGGCACCAGCAACTGCACCGCCACCTTCGTGATGAAGAGGCTGACGACGACTGCCGCTATCGGGTCGAGCACCCGCCAGTTGTCTCCCAACAGGATGGCTCCGCCGATGCCGGCGGCAGTCCCGATGGAAGAGAGCGCGTCGCTTCGGTGATGCCACGCATTGGCCACCACCGCCTGCGAGTTCAGCTTCTTGCCCTTGGAGGCCGTATAGCGGTAGAGCCCCTCTTTGAAGACGACGGAAACCACCGCCGCCGCCAGTGCCAGCATTCCCGGTTCCTGCAACCGGCCGCCGTGCAGGAAATGCCAGATGGACGAGACGCCGTTCCAGCAGATGCCGAGTCCCACGAAGAGCAGCACCACGCCGATGATGGCGGTCGCCAGCGTTTCGTATTTGCCGTGCCCGTAGTCGTGTCCCTCATCTTCCGGTTTGGAAGAGATGCGCACGAACACGATGACGATGATGTCCGTCACGAAATCCGACAGCGAGTGGACGGCATCCGCCAGCATGGCGGCACTGTGCCCCACGATACCCGCAAAGAACTTGAACAGAAGCAGGAGGAAGTTTACCGCACTTCCCGCCGCCGTCACGCGGCAGATGTCTTTCTCCCGCGCCGCGTCTTCCGTCTCCATAGGCTGTACTTCCATGTCTTTTTTTGTTAAACCGCTGCAAATATAGTACATAAATCCATTACGGCAGGGCGTTCTCCTATAATTTTCAGTGTGGCAGGACGATTTTTGAACACCGAGTGAACGAGTGAACGCTTTTATTTGTTTACTTTGCACAATCCATTAAAATAGATTTCCAACATTATGGCTAAGACTAAAAAAGAAAAGAAGGAAAAGAAAGCAGGCAAACGGATGAAGAAGAAAGAACTCGTCAAGGTGCTGCTGGACTTCTTCCACCTGAAACAAGACGAAGTACTTTCACTGAAATACATCTTCGAACAACTGCGTCTCACCACACATCCGCTGAAGATGCTGTGCATGGACATCCTGTGCGAACTCCTGGACGATGACTATATCACCGAGGTGGACAAGCACAAGTATCGCCTGAACAACCACGGCGTGGAGATGACCGGCACGTTCCAGCGCAAGAGCAACGGCAAGAACTCGTTCATCCCCGAGGGCGGCGGCGACCCCATCTTCATCGCCGAACGCAACTCGGCGCACGCCATGGCGGGCGACAAAGTGCGCATCGCCTTCTATGCCAAGCGGCGCGGACGCGAGGCCGAAGGCGAAGTCATCGAGATACTGGAGCGCGCCAACGACACCTTCGTGGGAACGTTGGAAGTGGCGAAGTCGTACGCTTTCCTCGTCACCGAGAACCGCACGCTCGCCAACGACATCTTCATCCCCAAGGAGAAGCTGAAAGGCGGAAAGACGGGCGACAAGGCCATCGTCAAAGTGACGGAATGGCCCGACAAGGCGAAGAACCCCATCGGACAGGTGGTCGACATCCTGGGGCGAGCCGGAGAGAACACCACCGAGATGCACGCCATCCTGGCGGAGTTCGGGTTGCCCTACGTCTATCCCGCTTCCGTGGAGAAAGCCGCCGACCGGATTCCCGATGAAATCCCTGCCGAGGAGTATGCCAAGCGCGAGGATTTCCGCCGGGTGACCACCTTCACCATCGACCCCAAGGATGCCAAGGACTTTGATGATGCCTTGTCCGTCCGTCCGCTGAAGGACAACCTTTGGGAAGTGGGCGTACACATTGCCGACGTGACGCACTACGTGACGGAAGGAGGCATCATCGACAAGGAAGCCGAGAAGCGCGCCACGTCTGTCTATCTCGTGGACCGCACCATCCCGATGCTGCCCGAGCGGCTGTGCAACTTCCTCTGCTCGCTGCGTCCCGATGAGGAGAAGCTTGCCTACTCCGTCATCTTCGAAATGACGGACAAGGGTGAAGTGAAGAATTCGCGCATCGTACATACGGTCATCAAGTCCGACCGCCGCTTCACCTACGAAGAGGCGCAACAGATTATCGAGACCGGCGAGGGAGACTTCAAAGAGGAGGTGCTTCAACTGGACAAGCTTGCCAAACAGCTGCGCGAAGCCCGCTTCAAGGCAGGTGCCATCAACTTCGACCGCTACGAGGTGAAGTTCGAGATTGACGAGCAGGGCAAGCCCGTCAGCGTCTATTTCAAGGAGTCGAAAGACGCCAACAAGCTGGTGGAGGAGTTCATGTTGCTTGCCAACCGCACGGTGGCGGAGAAGATAGGGCGCGCGCCCAAAGGCAAGAAACCGAAAGTGTTCCCCTACCGCATCCACGACCTGCCCGACCCGGAGAAACTGGACAACCTGTCGCAGTTCATCGCCCGATTCGGCTACAAGCTGCGCACCAGCGGCAGCAAGACGGAGGTCTCCAAGTCCATCAACCACCTGCTGGACGACATTCAGGGGAAGAAGGAGGAGAACCTCATCGAGACCGTGTCCATCCGTGCCATGCAGAAAGCGCGCTACTCGGTACACAACATCGGCCACTACGGGTTGGCGTTCGACTACTATACCCACTTCACCTCGCCCATCCGCCGCTATCCGGACATGATGGTGCATCGGCTGCTGACCAAGTACCTCGACTTGGGCGGGCGTAGCGTGTCCGAGCAGAAGTATGAAGCCCTGTGCGAACACGCCAGCAACATGGAGCAGACAGCCGCCAGCGCCGAACGCGCTTCCATCAAGTACAAGCAGGTGGAGTTCATGACGGAACGCCTGGGACAGACCTTCGACGGTGTCATCTCGGGTGTCACCGAGTGGGGCTTGTACGTCGAGCTGAACGAGAACAAGTGCGAGGGCATGATACCCATCCGCGACCTCGACGACGACTATTACGAGTTCGACGAGAAGAACTACTGCCTGCGCGGACGCCGGAAGAACCGTACTTACAGCCTCGGCGATGCCATCACCATCAAGGTGGCACGCGCCAATCTGGAGAAGAAACAGCTGGATTTCGCATTGGTATAATTCTTTTAGGGGACGAGTTGAGAAGTTGACAAGGGAACAAGTTGACGAGTTGACAAGTTAGTTGACAAGTTGACGAGGGGTTGTATCCCAATAACCTCCTTGTCCACTTGTTCCCTTGTTTCCTTGTCAACTCGTCAACTAAAACTCGTCTCCTTGTTTACTAAAAAAAACTACAATGAAAACAATCAACATCACAGACCGCGCACAGATAGAAGAAATCATCCGCAAATGTCCCTATTGTACGGTGGGGATGACCGACAGCGAAGGCAACCCCTACGTGGTGCCCATGAACTTTGCCTACGATGATGGGGTGATATACCTGCATTCGGGGCCCGAAGGCAGCAAAGTGGAGATGGTGACGCGCCGTCCGCAAGTCTGCATCAACTTCTGCGAGGGCAGCGAACTGGTGTATATGCACCAGCAGGTGGCGTGCAGCTACAGCATGAAGTCGCGCAGTGTCATCTGCCGCGGCCGCGTGCGCTTTGTGGAAGACATGGACGAGAAACGCCGCGTGCTCGACAAGCTCATGAAGCAGTACACGGACCACGAGTGCCGGTATGCCGAACCTGCCGTGCGCAACGTGAAAATCTGGGAAGTGAAAGTGGACAAACTAAGCTGCAGGTCGTTCGGGCTGCGGCCGAGTGAGGTGAAATGAGCCTGCATCGCTACAACGGATACTCCTCGAAGGCATAAAGCAGTGTCGACAGATAGCGTTCGCCTGTATCGGGCAGTAGCACCACGATGACTTTGCCCTCGTTCTCCGGCAGCTGTGCCAGTCTGGTGGCTGCACTGACGGCTGCTCCCGAAGAGATGCCTACCAGCAGGCCTTCGTACCTTGCCAGTTCGCGGCTGGTGCGGATGGCATCATCGGCCGACACTTGCAGTATTCCGTCTACCACCGTATTGTCGTAGTTCTCCGGGATGAACCCCGCACCGATACCCTGAATCTTGTGCGGTCCCGGTTTCCTGCCCGACAGCACCGGAGAGTCTTCCGGTTCTACGGCTATCACCTGCACACGTGGGTTGTGCTTCTTCAGTGCCGTAATGGCAAGCGCCACGCGGTCTTTCACACTGCCTGCCGGATTGAAATATTCCAGCTTGGCTATCACGCGGGCTTTCAAACCTGTGTGCTCACTATAATTCTTCAACTCCAACAAGGGAGTGTTGCCTACCAGTTCGGTCAGGTGTTGCGCTATTTTTCTCATGGTTTTCCGTCTGTTTTTAATCAGGACAAAATTACGAGGAAGTTTGTTCACCTGAAATACCATAAATGTGGTAAACCCATACTATAAATGAGGGATATGTAGGAAATTTGGTGAGTATTTCATACCTTTGCGGACACTTTATTAATAAAGGATATCATAATGAGTCCACTTAGTTTTACCCACATTCTGACACAGGCAGTCGACGAGCTATCGGAAAGCGAATCATACAAAGGACTGTTCCACCAGCACACGGACGGCAATCCATTGCCTTCAGCCAAGGCATTGTGCGATATTATCGAACTGGCACGTGCCATCATCTTCCCCGGTTATTTCGGAAATTCTACGGTGAACAGCCGTACGGTGACCTATCACATCGGCGTCAACGTAGAGCGGCTGTTCGACCTGCTGACCGAGCAGGTGCTTGCTGGACTCTGTTTCGGCAGCGACGACGAAGGCAGTTGCTGCACAGGCACGCAGCGCGAGGAAGCCGCAGCCATCGCCGCCCGCTTCATCAGCCGTCTGCCCCAGTTGCGCCGTACGCTGGCAACGGATGTGGAAGCCGCCTACAACGGCGACCCCGCAGCACACTCCTTTGGCGAGGTCATCAGCTGCTATCCCGCCATCCGCGCCATCAGCAACTACCGCATCGCGCACGAACTGCTGGTGCTCGGCGTTCCTCTCATTCCCCGTATCATCACTGAAATGGCGCATAGCGAGACCGGCATCGATATTCATCCGGGAGCCGCCATCGGCAGCCACTTCACGATAGACCACGGTACGGGCGTTGTCATCGGCGAGACGTGCATCATCGGCAACAATGTCAAACTCTACCAGGGTGTGACGCTCGGTGCCAAAAGCTTCCCGCTGGACGAGGACGGCAAGCCCATCAAGGGCATTCCGCGCCACCCCATACTGGAAGACAACGTCATTGTCTACTCCAACGCCACCATACTGGGACGCATCACCGTAGGCCGGGGCGCTACCGTGGGCGGCAACATCTGGGTGACGGAAGACGTGCCGGCAGGCGCGAGAATCGTGCAGACCAAAGCGAAAAAATGAGAAAAGAAACAGCCGTTTGCCGCATCTGCAGATGCCCCGTGTGGGATATATAGACGGCTCGTGAGCGGCATATAGATGGCTCGCGAGCGGTATATAGATGGCTCACGAGCGATATATAGATGGCTCACGAGCGGCATAGAGACGGCTCGGACGGCAGCATATGAACAACCCTGAAAACTATTAATTATATAGAGATGAGCGAACAATCTTTTGAGATGATTGCCAAAACCTTCCAAGGACTGGAGGAGGTATTGGCGCAGGAACTGACCTCTTTAGGGGCAGACGAGATACAGATAGGACGTCGCATGGTGTCATTCCGCGGCGACAAGGAGATGATGTACAAGGCGAACTTCTGCCTGCGGACCGCCATCCGCATCCTGAAGCCCATCAAGCACTTCACAGCGAAGGATGCCGACGAGGTGTACGAGGAAATCAAGGCAATCCGGTGGGAAGACTACCTGGACACGGACAAGACATTCGCCGTCGACGCGGTGGTGTTCAGCGAGGAGTTCCGCCACTCCAAGTTCGTCTCCTACAAGGTGAAGGACGCCATCGTGGACTACTTCCGCGAACAGAACGGCAAACGCCCGTCCGTGCGCATCAACAAGCCCGACGTGCTGCTGAACATCCACATCGCCGAAACCCGCTGCACGCTCTCGCTCGACTCCAGCGGCGAGTCGCTCCACCGCCGTGGCTACCGCCAGGAAGCGGTGGAAGCTCCTTTGAACGAGGTTCTCGCCGCCGGTATGATACTGATGACCGGTTGGCACGGCGAGTGCGACCTGATAGACCCCATGTGCGGCTCGGGCACCATCCCCATCGAAGCCGCCCTGATAGCCCGCAACATCGCGCCGGGCGTGTTCCGCAAGGAGTTCGCTTTCGAGAAGTGGGTGGACTTCGACCAGGAGCTGTTCGACAAAATCTATAACGACGACAGCCAGGAGCGCGACTTCGAACATAAGATATACGGCTACGACAACAACCCGAAGGCGAACGAGATAGCCACCCACAACATCAAGGCAGCAGGCGTCTCCAAAGACGTGGTGCTGAAGCTGCAACCCTTCCAGCAGTTCGAACAGCCCCAGGAGAAGTCCGTCATCATCACCAACCCGCCTTACGGCGAGCGTATCTCCACGAACGACCTGTTGGGATTGTATGCCATGATAGGCGAACGGCTGAAACACGCCTTCACGGACAACACCGCCTGGATACTCTCTTACCGCGAGGAGTGCTTCGACCAGATAGGGCTGAAGGCTACCGCCAAGATACCGCTGTTCAACGGCGCGCTGGAGTGTGAGTTCCGCAAGTACGAAATCTTCGACGGGAAGTACAAGGAGTTCAAGAAGCAGGAGAGCGAGGAGGACGGCGACGACAACGACAACAACGAGCATAAGCCCTATGCGCCACGCGAACGCCGTGAGTTCAAGGGTGGAGAGCGCCGGGAGTTCCGTCCGAGGTTCGGCGGTGAAAGACGGGAGTTCGATGGCGAACGCCGTGAATTTGAACGCCGTCCGCGGGAGTTCAGAGACGGGGAGAAGCGCGAATTTCGTCCGCGCGAAAGGCGCGACTTCAAAGACGGTGAACGCCGTGAGTTCAAGCCGAGGGAGAGACGCGAGTTCGTTCCCAAAGAGAAACGGGAGTTCGGTAAAGAAAGACGGGAATTTGGCAACGAGAAACGCCCCCGCTCCGGCGAGTCTTATCCGGAGAGGAAGAGGCGGGAAGCGGAAGGGAAGTAAACCAACCGCAAACGGCGGGTGCGCATAGCGGAAGAAAGGGAGACGCGAAAGTTTCGCAAGTACTTACTATACTATGCGGATGGTAAAAAAATAATAATACGTAACGCTCTCTTGACGCATAAGCAATTGAAAGACAGATTGAGGTCACAATTTGTGACCTCAAAAAGCAAGAACAATGGGCGATTTAATCATCATAGAAAACAAAATATATGAAATCAGAGGGCAGAAGGTGATGCTGGACTTTGATTTGGCGGAGATGTATGGCGTAGAGACCAAAAATCTCAAAAGAACAGTAAGAAGAAATATGGAGCGTTTTCCCAATGATTTCATGTTTCAACTTACAAAAGAAGAAGCTAACTTATTGGCAGCCAATATAAGGTGCCAAAATGGCACCTTAGAAACAAGTTGGTTTCGTTATGCCCCTTTTGCTTTTACGGAACAAGGCGTTGCCATGTTAGCAGGTTTGATAAGTAGCCCGCGCGCCATCGAAGTCAACATCAACATCATGCGCGCTTTCGTCCGTATGCGCCGGTACCTGCTTTCGCACACTCCGGAGAAAGAGCTGGAAGAACTCCGGAAGCGGATAGAATATTTGGAAGAAGACGTCTCGTCGGATCGCGACAGCTACGAACGGCAGTTCGACGAACTGTTCTCCGCCTTCGCCAAACTCAGTGCAACGGTGCAAGCGAAGAGCGCCCCGCTCGGCAGAGTGAAAGTGAAAGGCTTCCGGACAGACTGTGATGACGAAAAAGGCAATAGAAGAACAGAAGGGAACAACGAAAAAGAATAAACCAAGTTAGATGACAGATATGAAAACAATCGGTAAAGGCGTGTCCGTGCTGTTGATGGCAACGGTCGCTCTGTTTACAACAAACGTTATGGCACAAGACCTGAAAAAACCTACACTGGAAGACCTCATCCCGGGGGGAGAGACCTACCGCTACGCCGAAAACCTCTACGGCGTGCAATGGTGGGGCGATGTGTGCATCAAGCCCGGCATCGACTCACTCTTCGCCATCAATCCCCGAAACGGGGAAGAGACACTGCTCACCACGCGGGAACGGGTGAACCAAGTGCTCGACTCGCTGATAACCCCCACGGAAACGGCAGCAACCTCCGGGAAAACGGCGGCAACCTCCGAAGAAAAGGCAACGACTCACGGACATCGGAGAAACCGGGTACGACACTTCTACAACACCGAGTTCCCGTGGCCCGATAAGCCGTATATGCTTATCAAGCAACCCGACCGGTACATCGTCTACGACTTCCAAAAAAACGAGTTCGTCCAAGGACTGCCGCAGGCAGGAGAAAGGAACGGCACGAACATCGACTACACTCCGCAGGGCGGGCACATCGCCTATACCGTAAAGAACAACCTTTTCGTCGACAGCCAAGCCGTGACCGATGAACCCGCAGGCGTCGTCTGCGGGCAGAGCGTACACCGCAACGAGTTCGGCATCTCCAAAGGCACCTTCTGGAGCCCGCAGGGCAATCTGCTCGCCTTCTACCGCATGGACGAACGCATGGTGACGCAGTATCCGCTGGTGGACATCACCGCACGTACGGGCGAACCGGACTTCGTCCGTTATCCCATGGCAGGCATGACCAGCCACAAGGTGCAAGTAGGCATCTACAACCCCGCCACGCAGAAGACCATTTACCTGAACACCGGCGACCCCACCGACCGCTACTTCACCAACATCAGCTGGGCACCGGACGGCCGCAGCCTCTACCTCATCGAGCTGAACCGCGACCAGAACCACTCCAAACTCTGCCAATATGATGCGGAAACCGGCGAAAAGATAGAAGGCGTGTACTTCGAAGAGACGCACCCCAAATATGTAGAGCCCCAGCACCCCATCCTGTTCCTGCCGTGGGACAGCAGCAAGTTCATCTATCAGAGCCAACGCGACGGCTACAACCACCTGTATCTGGTAGATACCAAAGTACAGGTGTATCCCGAGACGCACGCCGCCCCCGTAGGAGGAGGTACCTATCGCCAAGGCTATAAAGTGAAACAGCTGACCGAAGGCAAATGGTCGGTCAACGACATCCTGGGTTTCAACGCCCAACGGAAAGAGGTCATCTTCAACGCCGTCGACGCCATGGGAAGCGCCAACTTTGCCGTCAACGTGAACAGCGGAAAGCGTAGCCTGCCCTTCAGCATCAACACCGATACCGAGGGCGTGCATACCGGAATGCTCAGTGCTTCGGGCACGTACATCATCGACCGCTACTCGTCGCCCACCGTGCCGCGCAGCATCGACCTCATCAACACCAAGACCTTCAAAAGCATCAACCTGCTGAGGGCTAAAAACCCTTACGAAGGCTTCGCCATGCCGAGCGTCGAGACCGGTACCATCAAGGCTGCCGACGGTGTGACCGACCTCTATTACCGTATCGTGAAGCCTGCCGACTTCGACCCGGCAAAGAAATATCCCGCCATCGTCTACGTGTACGGCGGCCCGCACGCCCAGCTCGTCAACAACAGCTGGATGAACGATGCCCGCGGCTGGGACCTCTACATGGCAAACAAAGGTTACATCCTATTTAGCCTCGACAACCGTGGCAGCAGCAACCGCGGACTGGAGTTCGAGAACGCCACCTTCCGCCAGCTTGGCATCGAAGAGGGCAAAGACCAGGTGAAAGGAGCCGAATTTCTGAAAAGCCTTCCCTACGTGGACGGCAACCGCATCGGTGTCCACGGTTGGAGTTTCGGCGGACACATGACCACCGCACTCATGCTGCGCTACCCCGACCTCTTCAAGGTGGGCGTTGCCGGCGGTCCGGTCATCGACTGGAGCTACTACGAAGTGATGTACGGCGAGCGCTACATGGACACCCCGCAGACCAACCCCGACGGCTACAAGGCTACGAACCTGAAGAACTTTGCCGGTAACCTGAAAGGACATCTGCTCATCATCCACGACGACCACGACGATACCTGCGTGCCGCAGCACACGCTCTCCTTCATGAAAGCTTGTGTGGATGCACGCACCTATCCCGACCTTTTCATCTATCCCTGCCACAGGCACAACGTCCTGGGACGCGACCGTGTGCATCTGCATGAGAAGATAACGAGGTATTTCGAGGATTATTTGTAGTTTTCGGGAGTTAAAGAAGTTATCGGGAGCTAGAGGAGTTAAAGCCGATAGTTTTGCTAATGATTGGCGACTGACGATTGACAAGAGTATTGGCTTTAACTCCTAACGGAGCGGAGTAATAACTCCTTCTAACTCCTCCAAAAACATGAAGAAACTTAAAAACAAAAACAATATGAAGATATTACTATTAGGCTCAGGAGGCCGCGAACACGCTTTGGCTTGGAAAATTGCCCAAAGCCCGAAAGTAGAGAAACTGTATATCGCTCCCGGCAATGCCGGAACAAGCGCGGTAGGCGAGAATGTAGCTATCAAGGCGACGGATTTCCCCGCCCTCAAGGCTTTTGCCCTCGAACAGGGGGTAGACATGATTGTGGTAGGTCCGGAAGACCCGCTGGTGCAAGGCATTTTCGACTTCTTCAAGGGAGACGATGCCACACGTCACATTGCCGTCATCGGTCCCTCCGCCAAAGGCGCGCAACTGGAAGGCAGCAAGGAGTTTGCCAAGGAGTTCATGCTGCGCCATCACATCCCTACCGCCCGCTACCGGAGCGTGACGGCTGATACGCTGGAAGAAGGGCTTGCCTTTCTTGAAACCCTTGCCGCCCCCTACGTGCTGAAGGCCGACGGTTTGTGTGCCGGTAAGGGCGTACTGATTCTCCCCACGCTGGAAGAGGCCAAGAAGGAGCTGAAAGAGATGCTTGGCGGAATGTTCGGCAATGCCAGCGCGACGGTGGTCATCGAAGAATTCCTCAGCGGAATAGAGTGCTCGGTATTCGTCCTGACCGACGGCGAGCATTATAAGGTGCTTCCCGTAGCGAAAGACTACAAGCGCATCGGCGAAGGCGACAAAGGCCTGAACACCGGCGGCATGGGCAGCGTGACTCCCGTTCCCTTTGCCAACGACGAGTTCATGGAGAAAGTACGCCTGCGCATCATAGAGCCCACCGTCAACGGCTTGCGCGAAGAGGGCATCCTCTACAAAGGCTTCATCTTCTTAGGGCTTATCAACGTGCAAGGCGAACCGATGGTCATCGAATACAACGTCCGCATGGGCGACCCGGAGACGGAAAGCGTGATGCTGCGCATCAAGAGCGACCTCGTAGACCTCTTCGAAGGCGTGCACCGGGAGAACCTCGACAGCAAGACACTGGAACTCGACCCGCGTACGGCAGCCTGCGTGATGCTGGTCAGCGGCGGTTATCCCGAAGCCTATCAGAAAGGGTATCCCATGAGTGGTTTCGAACAGGCGGCAGCTACGGACAGTATCCTGTTCCATGCCGGCACTGCCGTGAAAGACGGGTGCATCGTGACCAACGGCGGACGTGTCATTGCCGTTTGCTCGTACGGAGAGACGAAAGAAGAGGCTTTGGCGAAGAGCTATAAAGTGGCGGATATGTTGGACTTCGAGGGAAAATACTTCCGTCGCGACATCGGATTCGACCTGTAACGCTCAATGAGGACTCAAAGATTCCAAAACCGGGTTACGGCGGGACGCTTTACGCTTCCCGCCGCTATCTTCCTGTCAGTAATCTGCTGGATACTGAGTGCTATCCTATTGCCCGACCTTGAGCTTCCCGCAAGCGGTTATCCCTTGTGGAACGCTTTCCGTGAGTTGTGTATTCCGGTCTGGAGCACGCGTCTCCTCTGTTTTGTCCTATACGCGGTCATAGGGTATTTCCTTATCGGGTTGAACAACGCGTTCGCCATCATTCGTATGCGGGCATCGGTGCAGACGGCCATCTACTTCCTGCTGATTTCCGCCTGTCCCAGTATGCACATACTATATGCCGGCGATTTGGCTGCGGTGGCTTTCCTGATAGCCTTGTATTTTCTGTTCAGGAGCTACCAGCAGGAGAGAGCTGCGTCCTACCTGTTCCATGCATCCGCATTCATAGGAATGGGCAGCCTGCTTTTTCCGCAACTGACACTCTTCGTACCCCTGTTTTGGATAGGCGCTTACAAGTTCCAGTCTCTTCGGCCCAAGAGTTTCTTTGCCTCGCTCATCGGCTGGGGGGTGCCTTATTGGTTCCTGCTGGGCTATGCCTACTTGTCCGGACAGATGGAGTTATTCTACCGGCCGTTCCTCGAACTGGCGGATTTCCACCCCGTGCGTTTCAGTTTCCAGCCTTGGGAGTGGGCAACAACGGGGTACATACTCCTTTTATATATAGTAAGTTCAGCCCATTGCCTGATTGCACGATATGAGGACAAGATACGTACGCGTAGTTACTTGCATTTCCTGATATTGCTGGACTTCTGCATTTTCGTATGTATGGGATTGCAGCCCGCGCTGTATTCCCACCTGTTATCACTGTTATTAATCGGTACCAGCATCCTGATAGGTCACCTGTTCGTATTGACCAATAGCCGGAGTTCCAACCTGTTTTTCATCATCATGTTTGCCGGACTGTTCTTTTTATTCGGATTCAACTTATGGACGCTTTTATAGACACATTGGTGGCGACATTGGTAGATTGGGGGTATGTGGGAATGTTCTTCGCCGCCTTCCTGGCAGGGAGCATCCTTCCTTTCAGCTCGGAAATCGTCATTACGGCACTCATCGGATTGGGGTTGTCGCCTCTGTATTGTACCCTCATCGCTACGGTGGGAAATACCCTGGGCGGCATGACGTGTTACTATATGGGCCGCCTGGGACGTATCGACTGGATAGAACGCTACCTGTGGATAAAGAAAGAACGGATAGAGCGGATGCAACGTTTCCTGCAAGGGAAGGGTTCGCTCATGGCGTTCTTCTCCTTTGTGCCTTTCATAGGCGGAGTCGTTGTTGTCGCGTTAGGACTGATGCGCAGTAATCGGTTGTTGACTTTTCTGTCGATGACGGTGGGAAAACTGCTACGCTACATCGTCGTGGTATGGGCGGCGATGAGAATAGTTCTATAGTGATTAGTTCTATAGTGATTAGTAATAATTGTTATTTTTCAATTTTCAATTCTCAATTTAATAAGAGTGAAACGAATTATAGAACAAACCGAAGACGGAAGTGCCACACTGTTTGTGCCGGAACTGAATGAGCATTATCATTCAGTAAAGGGCGCGCGAACCGAATCGCAATATATCTTCGTCGATATGGGACTGAAAGCATCTGCCGCCACCTCTCCCCGTGTCCTTGAGATAGGGTTCGGAACGGGGCTGAATGCCCAGCTCACGCTGGAGACCGCCGAACGGGAGCGGAGACCGGTGCACTATACCGGCATCGAACTTTACCCCCTCTCGTGGGAAGAGGTCGATGCCTTGCACTACAGCGACAATCCCCTGTTCGAAATGCTGCACGCGGCACCGTGGGGCGAGGATGTGAACATTACGCCGTACTTCACGTTACATAAGATACAGGGAGACGCCAACACGGTGCTCAATGAAAAATTCTTAGTGAGCGGGATGCTGCCTGTCCGTTATTATTTCGATGTCATATACTTCGATGCCTTTGCTCCCGAGAAGCAACCGGAAATGTGGAGCGAGGGACTTTTGCGGAGTCTCTATGATGTCTTAAGAAACCACGGCGTGCTGACCACGTACTGTGCCAAAGGAGCCGTCCGGCGGCTCCTGCAGGAAGTGGGGTTCACGGTGGAACGGCTTCCCGGTCCTCCGGGTGGCAAGCGCGAGATACTTCGCGCATCCAAAAACAACAGCTTCATAGAACCGCACATATCAGAACCCATAGAAGAAAACAGATGAAAAAGATATTATTTTTACTGCTTGCAGCTGCCTTGACAGCTGCCTGCAAGCCCGGAAGCAAACAAGACAACCATGGCGGTGACGGCAAGCCCGTCATCACCGTCACCCTCGAACCTTTGCGGTACTTCACCGAAGCCATAGCCGGTGACCGCTTCACGGTAGTCAGCATGGTGCCCAAAGGTTCCAGTCCGGAGACTTACGACCCTACTCCCGCGCAACTTATCGACCTTGCCCGGAGTAAGGCGTACTTCCGCATCGGTTACATCGGTTTCGAGCAGACCTGGATGGAGAAGCTGGCGGAAAACGCGCCGCACCTGCAATTCTACGATATGTCGGAGTGGGTGGAACTTATCCATGACGCTGCCCACGACCATCGGGAACACGCTCCCGTCGACCCAGTCGGCAGACACCGCCATGACGGCGTGGAACCGCACATCTGGAACTCCACCGTCAACGCACAAGTCATCGCCCGCAACATCCTCCACGCCTTGATAAAGCTGGACGCGGCAGGGAAGATGGACTACATCGCCCGCTTCAAGCAACTCAGTAAACGGATAGAACGTACGGACAGTCTCGTCCGTGAAAAACTCTCCGCACCCGGAGCCGACCGTGCTTTCCTCATCTACCATCCGGCACTCTCGTATTTCGCCCGCGACTACGGACTGCATCAGATTCCTATCGAAGCAGGTGGTAAGGAGCCTTCGCCAGCACAGTTGCGGACGCTGATAGATGCTTGCAAGGACGAGCAGCTACACACCATCTTCGTACAGCCCGAGTTCGACCGCCGCAATGCCGAACTTATAGCCCGGCAAACCGGAACCCGTGTGGTGGACATCAACCCTCTCGCCTACGAGTGGGAAACGGAGATGCTGAAAGTGGCCGATGCCCTTTCCCCTAAAAACAACCCTTAATAACTTTTTCAGAACAATGGCAAGTAATCAAGAAAACGTTCATGCCGACTGTCAGGCGGGTGTAGGTGGAGAAGTTCTCATAGAAGTCTCTCAGCTCAATGCCGGATACGATGGCCACACCGTGTTGCGCGACGTAAACCTTACCGTCTACGAACGTGATTTCCTTGGTATCATCGGTCCGAACGGCGGCGGCAAGACCACCCTTATCAAGTGTATCCTCGGTCTGTTGAAACCCATTTCAGGAGAAGTGATTTATCACCCCCGCCCTTCCACCTTGGAACCGGACTCCGCCCATTCTCAATTCTCAATTCTCAATTCTCAATTAAGGATGGGTTATCTGCCCCAATACAGCAGCATAGACCGTAAGTTTCCCATTACTGTCGAAGAAGTCATCTTGTCGGGACTCAGCGGTAAGAAATCCCTCATCGCGCGCTTCACGAAGGAGCACCGCGAGAAGGCACGCCAAGTCATTGCCCGCATGGGGCTGGAAGGGCTGGAGACGCGTGCCATCGGTGCCCTGAGCGGCGGACAGCTGCAACGTGCCCTGCTGGGACGTGCCATTATCTCCGACCCCGAAGTCGTCATCCTCGACGAACCCAGTACCTACATCGACAAGCGTTTCGAGGCCCGTCTCTACCAACTGCTGGCGGAAATCAACAAGGAGTGCGCCATCATCCTCGTCAGCCACGACATCGGCACCGTGCTGCAACAGGTGAAGTCCATCGCCTGCGTCAACGAGACGCTGGACTACCACCCCGATACGGGCATCACCGAAGAGTGGCTTGAGCGTAACTTCAACTGCCCCATCGAACTCTTGGGGCACGGCACGCTGCCGCACCGGATATTGGGGGAGCATCATCACCATTGATTATAACCGATGTACGGGCGTTGACCCGTAGCTACCCGGATAGGTTCTGAAGTATGTCGTACGTCCTGGATTACCCCCTCTATTATTCGGCAAACAAATCATCCAGCTTGACTTCGCTCTGCACATTACCGCTATACAGGTTTTTCTTTACGCCATACGTGGTAACGAATGTCTGATGCAACGCCTTGCGGGTCTTCGTTGCCAAGCGGAAACTTTCGGTCCGTTCCCGCAGGTGTTCATCATACTGTTTTGTGATTTCAAACTCGCCCTGCGAGAATTTCATTTCACAAAGATTGATGGTCTGGTCCCGACGGTCAATCAACAGGTCAATCTGCCCGCCGTCACCTTTCCACGCACAGACATCGCTTTGCACGCCGCTTATTCCCAGTTTCTGCTTGATTTGACGAATGTGATACAGACACAACTGTTCAAAGGAATATCCGCTCCATGCTCTACGCGAAGGCGAGTCTATCATATTCTGCCAATGATTCTCGTCCTGCCCGCGATACCCTTTGACGTAACGCAAATGGAACAACGTAAGCAGATCGGTCAGCTGGTATATCGTTCCACGCTCACTCTTGCCGAAGGCTGTGTATTGGCGGATAAAATCACAATCGCACAAGTTTCTCAGGACTTTTGTCAAAGCTCCGCCGTCTTCAATCTTGGCCGCTACCATAATTTCCGTTCGGGTCATCCCCATCGCTTTCCCCGCCAACGTCTCGATGACTTGTCGATGCAGCGCAGCCTCGTTGAACAGCGAACGGAACAGGAAATCGTATTCCCGTGCCAACGGTGCATTCTGTACAAAAAAGAGATTGTCCACATTCTGCGTCAGGCTCAGATTGCGTTCAAGCATTTGCAGATAAAGCGGTGTACCTCCAAGAACCATATAGCACTCTGCTATCTGATAACGATTCCAACGGATGCCGCGCGAAAGGAGATATTGTTCCGTCTCATGCAACGTAAACGGTGCAAGATAGATGCTACGCGTGGTACGGTTGTACAGTCCGCCTTTATCGGAAAGTACATTTTCACGCATCCACGTCGTCGCACTGCCGCAGACAATCAGCTTCAGACGGTGGTTCGTCGCTCCCCATGAGTTCCAGAAATACTCGAAAGCTTTTATAAAACGGCTTTTCCGCGTATCCATCCATGGAAGTTCGTCAAGGAAAACAATGATTGGTTTGTTGCCGCCCAACGTCCCGAGATATTCACGCAACTGCGCAAATGCGTCGAACCAATCTTTTGCCACCTTCCACTTGCGCCCCGAATAATATTCCAACTGACGGTTGAACTCACCGAGCTGTTCTTTCTTTGTTCCTTGATAAATCCCCGTGGAATAGAAGCTGAATGCGTCATTGAAATACTGACGCACCAAAAAAGTCTTGCCGATACGACGCCTGCCGTAGATGGCTATCAACTCCGGGGATTTGCGAAGCTATACGCTGATGCAATATTTCCTGTTCGGCTACTCTGCCGATGATTTTATCTGCCATAATGCAATGCCTTTAATCTTTGCACAAAGATATAAAAACATTCGATTTTTTATCGGTAACTCACTTTTTTTTTGAGTTACCGATAAAGAATCGAATGCTTTTATTGCTATCGCGAGAGATGTTTTGATACAAATTGTGCAGGGAAAGATAGCACTTTCAGTTATAATTCTTTTCTTTGTCCGGAAATCTACGAGACAATCATGCGGCTGTACTATCCGTTGCTTTGCGCTTTCGAAGAAAAAATGCAGTCGCTGTCGTCTACCCTTTCTTTATATTACAACGATTCATCATGCATCTATAATAAACGTCAGATCGATATCATTTAGAACAATGGCGGAACACTATCCCTCTTTTCGCAAAGATAGTGAAGACTTTTACGAATATTTTTTTCAAAATATTGAATGAATGACATATCTTTATATGACTTTCTTTCCTGCCTGACTATTATATTTGTTATTATTTTTTCACTCGAAGGAGTCCCGGCACGATTTCTCCTACCCCCATCCACAGCCCCTTTCTGAACGGGGTTTTGTCCGGCACCGGGGAACGGGTCGTTCCCCACCGGGGAACACCGCCTCCGGCACCGGGGAACCCTGCCTTCCTCGGTGCCGGACAAAGGGGACGGTTACGAAGAAAATGAGGATGTAAAGAAAAATCAACTACTTGTAATTCCTGTCTTCAACCATATATTTTTTCTGCATTTTGGCGATTTCCTTACAAAAATCATCTGTCATACAATAAATCTTCGTAACTTTAACCTCTGAGAATATAGTGGTAATCGATAAATGTTATGATTCAGCACTATAAATTAAATGCTTTTATTGCTATGCTCTTGATTTACAAACGAATAATTTTTACTCCTTATATCGGATTTATGTTACCTAATTAATGGAAAAATATAAAAAGATGAGCTAAATCTTTCACATGAGAACTTTTTGCTTATATTTGCAAAAAATATTAATCTTAAATAATACAGTACAATGGGAAAAAAGAAAATTATCAGTTTGTGCATCTTACTATTTGTGAGTGCGTTTGTTTGTAGTGTGTATTTTTCTATAGAAATGAAAAATGAAAAATTGAGTGACATCATGTTAGCGAATATTGAGGCACTGGCTCAAGGTGAATACGATTATAAAAATGGCTCTGCTGACAAAGTCGTCCATACATACGACTCTGACCCTACTTATACAATAAGCCCTGATGGAGAAAAAATTATAGAAAATATAATTGTATGTACAGAAACAACTTGTCATGGTTCAGGTATCATCAAGTGCGAATATGATTTCCATATGGAGCTTGCGACAAGAGTATTAAACCCATGATGAAGAAAATAATCCATATCCTCACACTGGCCATCCTGCCGTTCCTCGGAGCAGGATGCGCCACATCCCACTACGGGGATGCGCCGACCATCACACTACAAGCAAATGAGAAGTCAATAACAGACACCGCTTTTCTGTACGCGCCGCGTACTATCCGTCTGGAAACCAACAACGAAACATTGATTGCCCGGATTAACAAGGTGATTGAGTGGGCACACACACTGTATGTCCTTGATAGGAGAGGAAAGCAGATAATCGCTTTCGATGCTGACGGCAGGCACAAATACACCATTCATCGGGTAGGTAGCGGCCAAGGGGAATACAGTGCCATCATCGACGCATCCATTGACAAAAAAAGGAACGAACTGGTGTTGCTGGCAGACCCGTCATCCCTGCTTCGCTTCGACAGCGAAGGCCGTTTCATCGGCAAACAGGAACTGCCCGCCTACTACAATTCCGTCTCGATTGACGGCGATTACATTTACTTGGGAAATGCCACTTACGCCAACAACCGCCCAACGAAGTATTCGATAACGATTCTGCACGACGAGCGCAGCACCGAGATATTGGAGCCACTGAAAGAACTGGCTCCTTATTGCACCACCGAAGGACGGCTGTTAGGCGGTTCATCCCCTACACTATTCACAAGAAAGTTCGACCCTACCATCTATAAAATAACTAAAGAAGAAATCACTCCCCTCTACCGTATTGATTTCTCCAAAGAAACTTTCCCCGAAGATGCCAAGGACAAAGTGTACGATTGCCGCGAGTTGAACAGGTATACCATCAGAAACCGTTTGGTCTATCTGATGACCGATGTGGTAGATGCGAAGAAGAACCTTCTGTTCAAGACCAACCTGCCCGGCGGTACATATATCCTGTCTAAAGCGGACAGTACATTGTCGGAATACAACGTGGTATACAACTCCCAATACAAATTCCCTCTGCCCAAATACACCTCGGTAACGGGAGAAGATGATGCCGTCTGCTTCATCGTGCCCTCCTCTTCCCTGATAAATCTGAAAGTCCTTTCGGACAAGCATCCTACAGCAAATGCCATATCACAGGAACTCATAGAGTTCGTCGGTAATATAGAAGAAGACGACAACCCTGTCCTTTTCCTTTACAAGCTCAAGTGAAAAGTGCTCGATTCTTTATCGGTAACTCATGTTTTTTTTGAGTTACCGATAAAGAATCGAACACTTTTATTGTTATTACGAGGGCTTATGGACATAGTGAAAAAATCTGATGATAACACTTTCTGCCGAATACACTGGTAATATAACCTAATAATCCGCCTTATCTTCACCCATTTAGAACCGAAATCATTATCTTTGCCCCCGTATATGCCGAATTTTGAATAAAAACATAACGAATTTCATCCGAATGAAACAGTACAGAACCGTAAACAACCTGATGGGTTGGATTACATTCCTCATTGCGGCAACGGTCTACTGCATGACCATCGAACCGACCGCAAGCTTTTGGGACTGCCCGGAGTTCATCACTACAGGTTATAAGCTAGAAGTAGGACATCCGCCCGGCGCACCGTTCTTCATGCTCGTTGCCAACCTCTTCACACAGTTCGCTTCCGATGCAAGCACCGTCGCCAAGATGGTGAACTACATGAGTGCGCTGATGAGCGCCGCCTGCATCTTGTTCCTGTTCTGGAGCATCACGCATCTGGTGCGCAAGCTGGTGGTGACGGATGAAAACCGTATTACCAACGGACAGCTGGTCACCATCATGGGTAGCGGACTGGTAGGTGCGCTTGCCTATACCTTTAGCGATACCTTCTGGTTCAGTGCCGTAGAGGGTGAGGTATATGCCTTCTCCTCATTGTTTACAGCTGTAGTGTTCTGGCTGATACTGAAGTGGGAGGACGTGGCGGACGAACCGCATTCCGACCGCTGGCTCATCCTTATCGCTTATCTCACCGGATTGAGCATCGGCGTGCATCTGCTGAACCTGCTCTGCCTGCCCGCCATCGTGCTGGTATATTACTATAAGAAAGTACCCAATGCCACGGCTCGCGGTTCGTTGCTGGCGCTTGTGGCTTCGGGGGTATTGGTGGGAGTGGTGCTCTACGGCATCGTGCCGGGCATCGTGAAAGTGGGCGGTTGGTTCGAGCTGCTCTTCGTCAACACGTTGGGAATGGCTTTCAACACGGGTGTCATCGTATACATTATCCTGTTGGCGGCTTGCCTCGTTTGGGGTGTGTACGAGAGCTACACCGAACGGAGCAAGCAGCTCATGACACTCTCGTTCATCCTGACCATCGCCATGCTGGGTATCCCGTTCTACGGACACGGCACCAGCTCCATCATTGTCGGCATCATCGTCATCGCACTGCTGTGGCTCTACCTGAAACCCGGCACGCAACAGCGGATAAAGGAGAATTTCCGCATATCGGCACGCACGCTGAACACGTCGCTCCTGTGCACGATGCTGATTGTCGTCGGATACTCGTCCTACGCGCTCATCGTCATCCGCTCCACCGCCAACACGCCGATGGACCAGAACTCGCCGGAAGATATCTTCACGCTGGGTGAATACCTGGGACGCGAACAGTACGGCACGCGCCCGCTTTTCTACGGACCGGCATACTCTTCGCAAGTGGCGCTCGACGTGAAAGACGGATATTGCGAACCGCGCATCAAGTACAGCGGCACGAAGTTCATCCGTAAGGAGAAGGCTACGCCCAACGAGAAAGACTCGTACATCGAGATTCCGGGACGCATCGAATACGAATATGCGCAGAATATGCTCTTCCCGCGTATGTACAGCAGTGCCCACGCCGGCCAGTACCAGGCGTGGCAGACCATCAAAGGGCATGACGTACCTTACGATAAGTGCGGCGAGATGGTCATGGTGACCATGCCTACGCAGTGGGAGAACATTAAGTTCTTCTTCTCCTACCAGCTCAACTGGATGTACTGGCGCTATTTCCTGTGGAACTTTGCCGGACGGCAGAACGACTTGCAGGGCAGTGGGGAGATAGAGCACGGCAACTGGATTACAGGCATCACGTTCATCGACAACCTGCTCGTCGGCAATCAGGACTTGCTGCCGAAGGAGCTGAAAGAGAACAAAGGACGCAATGTCTTCTACTGTTTGCCCCTGCTGCTCGGCATCATCGGTCTGCTGTGGCAGGCATACCGCGGACAGAAAGGCATCCAGCAGTTCTGGGTAGTGTTCTTCCTCTTCTTCATGACCGGTATCGCCATCGTGCTCTACCTGAACCAGACGCCGAGCCAGCCGCGCGAACGCGACTACGCCTACGCCGGTTCGTTCTACGCCTTCGCCATTTGGATTGGCATGGGCGTGGCAGGACTGGTGGAACTGGTTGAGAAGTGGACAAGGGGACGAGTTCGTCAACTCGTATCTGCTCTCCTCGTCTCCCTCCTCTGCCTCTTCGTCCCCATACAGATGGCAAGCCAGACGTGGGACGACCACGACCGCAGCGACCGTTACGTGGCACGCGACTTCGGGCAGAACTACCTGATGTCGTTGCAGGAGAGCGGTAACCCGATTATCTACACCAACGGTGACAACGACACCTTCCCCTTGTGGTACAACCAGGAGACGGAAGGCTTCCGCACCGATGCCCGCACCTGCAACCTCTCGTACTTGCAGACCGACTGGTATATCGACCAGATGAAGCGTCCCGCCTACGACTCGCCCTCGCTGCCCATCACCTGGGACCGCATGGACTACGTGGAAGGCACCAACGAATACATTCCCGTGCGCCCCGAGTATAAGAAGAGCATCGATGCCCTTTATGCCGAAGCCGAGAAGCAGATGCTGAACGGCCATCCCGAAGCGATGATAAACGTGCAGAAGGAGTTCGGCGACAATCCCTACGAACTGAAGAACATACTGAAGTACTGGGTACGCGGCAAGAACGCAGACCTGAAAGTGATTCCCACCGACAGTATCGTGATAAAAGTGGACAAGGAAGCCGTGCGCCGCAGCGGCATGATGATACCGGGCGACTCCATCCCCGACTATATGAGCTTCAAGTTGCGTACCAAGACATATAAAGGTGATTACGTTCCTAAACGCGCCCTCTACAAGAGTGAGCTGATGATGCTTGAGATGCTGAGCCAGGCCAACTGGGAGCGCCCTATCTACATCGCCATCAGTGTAGGGATGGAGAACCAACTGGGTATGGATAACCACTTCATACAGGAAGGACTTACTTACCGCTTCACCCCGTTCGACACGGAGAAGTTAGGTGCGAAAATAGACAGCGAAAAGATGTACGACAACCTGATGAATAAATTCAAGTTCGGCGGCATCGACAAGCCGGGTATCTACATCGACGAGAATACGATGCGTATGTGTCACTCACACCGCCGCATCTTCTCGCAGCTCGCACAGCAGCTGATACGCGAAGGCAAAAAAGAGAAAGCGAAAGAGGTGCTTGACTATGCCGAAAAGATGATTCCTGCCTGCAACGTCCCTTACGACTGGCAGAACAGCTCTGCCCAGTTGGCAGAGTCGTACTATCAGTTGGACAATGCTGCAAAAGCCGATGAAATGATGAAAGCCCTTGCCGACAAAGCTGTAGAGTACATGACTTGGTATTTGAGTTTGGACGACAACCGCTTCCTGATTTCTGCCAATGAATTCGAATACCATTGCGCGATACTTGATGCAGAAGTAAAGATGATGAAGAAATACAATTCCAAGCTGGCGGATATCTATGAACCGAAAGTGGAGGAACTGTACCACCTGTATGTAGAGAGAATGGAAAGCATGAAATAAGCCGAAAGGACTGGCACTATGATATAGATTAGGCACGGATTTCACGGATTAATTAAAGAAAGGATTCCGTGAAATCCGTGCCTAAAAGAAAATAGAAGATATGTTTTAACACACCTCCGAGGGGGAGAGGCTCCAATCATGTTTATAGAACAACCACCTGAATTTGTCCGCAAATTATATCCCGGCGCCCTTTGGCGAATGAATCCGGACGAGCACGCCGTCTACCTGACTTTCGACGACGGTCCCATCCCCGAAGTGACTCCGTGGGTGCTCGACCTGCTCGACAAGCACGACATCAAAGCCACCTTCTTCATGGTAGGCGACAACATCCGCAAGCATCCCGACGAGTTCCGGATGGTAGTGGAGCGTGGACACCGCATCGGCAACCACACGTTCAACCACCTCAAGGGATTCGAATATAACTTCAAGGAGTATCTCGCCAACGTGGAGAGAGCCAACGAAATGATGCAGACCGACCTGTTCCGTCCGCCGCACGGGCACATGGGATGGACGCAGTACATGATACTGAAGCGTCGCTACAAGATAGTCATGTGGGATTTGGTGACCCGCGACTATAGTAAGAAGTTGCGCGGACCGCAGGTGCTTGCCAATGTGATGCGCTATGCGCGCAACGGTTCCATCATCACCTTTCACGACTCGCTGAAATCGTGGAACAACGGCAACCTGCAATATGCCCTGCCGCGGGCGATAGACTTCCTGAAAGAAGAGGGATACGAGTTCAAGCTGCTGTAGAGTTCATCCATTCTTCAAGTGCGGACTGTACAAACAACTCGAATAGTGCGAGATGGTGTAAATGACACGCATCATGGCAGTAATCTGTGGTGAGTTTACTGCCATGATGCGTGTTGTCTGTGTCTGAAAGATGCCCACTCCGGCGGCTGCTAAGTGAAACAACCGCAGGAGAGCGCCATCCTTTTAATCAGTTTACCTTCACCGTCAACGGATTGCGAACCTTTTGGGCGAAATCTGCCATATACTGGTTCCAGGCATCGGCAGTCTTGATATCTGCCTTGCTCCATGCAAATCCCCAGTAATAGACATATTCCGACTCCGGTTCGTAGTCGCTGATGGCAAGTACATGGCCGTCGGCATTGTTGCGTTCTTTCTTTTCGGCTTCGGAGAAGAGCACGGCTTTCGCATCCTTCACCGTGGCGGGAACGGCGATACCCATAAAGATTTTGCCGTTGTCGGGACCGTTTGTCGGGTCGACGTACGTCAGGTAACCGTTGGCGGCATCGGCAACGACGGCACCGTCAGGCTCGTGCAGCACAACACCGGCAGCGATGGGCAACGTCTCTTTCAGGTTCGTGTAGGACACGGCAGTGCGGTTCAGGCGCGAACCGGTATCCAGCGTAATCAGACGTGTTTCCACTACCGTAGAGTCGCCCTTCACGGTCAGCGGGTTGAACTCCAGCTTCACGGTGAAGCGCAGCGGGCCGTTGTCCAGAATCTCCTGGGTCTTGTAGCACCACGGGTATACGATGCTGTCGTTCACCATCAGCGCAGCCACACCGGCACCCAGCGTGGGGCCTACGGCATAGCAGTCCATGCCATAGCCATGGTCGATGTGGTACGAGCGTTCGCGGCTCAGTTCGGCAGCGGCTTTCGGGTCGGTCTTTTTCAGTTCGGCAATCTTGGCACGGGTCTCCTTGTTCAGCTCTTTGGCATACATGGTCTCCAGTATCGGGTCGCTGGTGTTGTATTTCGTGAAGAGGTCGTAGCCGAAGCCCCGTTCACCCTTTGCCTGCAAAGCCGGGCCGTAGGCGCGGAAAGCCACCAGGTCGTTCTCCCATGCCATGTCGTCCATGCGCTCGGGATAGCAGCGGCCGCAGGCTTTTACATCGAAAGTGTCGGGCGTACCGGCTTGCAGGGTGTATGTGGCGGTACTGTTGGCGGCTATTGTGACCGGGAATATCACCTTGCCGTCGTACGTAATCTGATAGGGTACTTGTTGCCCGTCGGCGTTCAGCACCACAATCTGTGCCGTGTCTGCCAAGCCCAGGCGGTTTGTAACAGTCTCCATGGATACCTCTACCATTTCGTTGGAACGTTCCAATGCCAATGGGTTGGTCACCGTGACGGTCACCGCCGCCTTGTTGCCGTTGCAGGCAAGGCAGCCCAAAGCCGTCATGCATAATAAAAGAAGTTTCTTCATACTGAATAAATAATGTGGTTATAAAAAAATAAGGCGGTAAAGCAATATTTTCCTATCACTTACCGCCTTATTACCTTATCAGCTATTATTTAGGCTGTTTGCCGATGTAAGCCAAGATACCGCCATCAACGTACAGGATGTGTCCGTTGACTGCGTTGGATGCTTCGGATGCCAAGAACACAGCAGGTCCTGTGAGTTCTTGCGGATCCAGCCAACGGCCGGCCGGAGTCTTGGCGCAGATGAATGAATCGAACGGGTGACGGCTGCCGTCGGCTTGCTTTTCACGCAACGGAGCGGTCTGCGGAGTAGCGATGTAGCCCGGGCCGATACCATTACATTGGATGTTGTATTCACCGTATTCGGAGCAGATGTTGCGGGTCAGCATCTTCAGACCACCCTTGGCGGCAGCGTATGCGGATACTGTCTCACGGCCCAGTTCGGACATCATAGAGCAGATGTTGATAATCTTACCGTGACCTTTCTTCATCATGGCGGGCAGAACGGCCTTAGAAACGATGAACGGAGCGTTCAGGTCGATGTCGATGACGCGACGGAAGTCGGATGCTTCCATTTCGTGCATAGGAATACGGCGGATGATACCGGCGTTGTTGACCAAAATGTCGATAGTACCTACTTCTTCGGCAATCTTGGCAACCATAGCCTGTACGGCGGGTTCGTCTGTCACGTCGCATACATAGCCGTGAGCTTCGATGCCCTTTTCCTTATAGGCTGCGAGACCTTTGTCTACCAATTCCTGGTTGATGTCGTTGAAGCAGATTTTCGCGCCTTGTTCAGCGAAAGCCGAAGCAATGGCGAAACCGATACCATAAGAAGCACCTGTAACGAGGGCTACCTTACCTTCCAAAGAAAAATTCAAAAACTGATTCATGATGTTTATTTTTTTAGGTTGAAAAAATAGTGTTGTTTCATTATTTCAAATCTGTAATCAAGGAGAAGTCCTGGTCGCCGTAATCCAGGTTCTCGCCGCCCATGCCCCAGATGAAGGTGTAGTTGTGCGTGGCGGCGGCGGAGTGGATGGACCATTCGGGCGAAAGGACGGCCTGGTCGCCTTTCATCCAGATGTGGCGGGTTTCGTCCACCTCGCCCATGAAGTGGCAGATGGCGTGGTCGTCTGGAATCTCGAAATAGAAGTAGGCTTCCATGCGGCGGCTATGGACGTGGGCGGGCATCGTGTTCCACACGCTGCCCGGAGCAAGCTCCGTCATGCCCATCTGCAACTGGCAGGTGGGCAGCACCTGGTTGACCAGCATTTTATTGATGTTGCGGTGGTTCGAACCTTCCAAGGAACCCATTTCGGCCACTACTGCATCCTTCTTCGTCACCTTCTTGTCGGGATAGTTGCGATGGGCCGTCACGGAATTGAAGTAGAACTTGGCCGGATGTGCCGCGTCCTTGCTTTCAAAAGTGACCGTACGGTCGCCCGAACCCAGGTAGAGTGCTTCCTTATAGTCTATCTCGAACACGGCATCACCGGCTTTCACCACGCCGGGGCCGCCTACGTTGAATATGCCCATTTCGCGGCGGGTCAGGAAGTAGGGGGCTTTCAAGGGGTCGATAGCCTCCAGCGTCAGCACCTCGCCTGCGGGCATGGCGCCGCCCACCACCATACGGTCGTACATGGAGTATACCATGTTCACTTCGTTCGGGGAGAATACCTTCTCTATAAGGAAATCACGGCGGATTCTTTGCGTATCGTAGCTTTTCGCATCTTCCGGATGCGCGGCGTAGCGGATTTCATAGTTCGTTCTCATGATGTTATTTCGTTTTTAATTATCAAATCTGCAGACGAGCGGTATGTCGTTTGCGTACACGATTGCAAATGTAGCAAAAGAAAACGGCAAAACATTATATTTTCATCCTAATTATCTATCAATATCGTACAAAGAAAGAAAAAATAGCGTAGAACCGACTATTTTCAAGGCAGGAAAATGAAATATGCCGGGAAGATAATAAAATTAGCTCCGATAATCGGACGATTACCGGAGCTGTGCTGGTTGGACTACCAAGATTCGAACTTGGACAAACAGAACCAAAACCTGTTGTGCTACCATTACACCATAGTCCAAACATAGGGCTTTCTGTTAAAAAGCGGTGCAAAGATAGAGGGATGTACTGAAATATGCAAATATTTCGGGATGTTTTTTCGTCCGCGACTCTCATTTTCACACGATTCCTTCGGAGTGGGTGTAGACAGGAGGTACTTTCTCTTTGCAGGAGAGAAGGTTTCCTGAGTGTTCTCCGGGAAGTTAACAGCGTATCTTCAAGGAAGTTAATAGCGTAGGGGCGGGAAGTTAACTAAGTGAGGGGCAGAAAGTTAACATCATTGAGGATAAGATGTTAACTTGGCGTAGGCATACGGCGGCCGAGGGGATATAAAATCGGCTCGCGGGGGAGCTGTTTGTCCCTCGTGAGCCGTCTATATGCCGCTCGTGAGCCATCTATATATCGCTCGTGAGCCATCTATAGTTCGCTCGCGAGCCATCTATATGCCGCTCACGAGCCATCTATATATCCCACAAGCCCGCTCCCGATGGGAGAGGTATGTCATTTCACGATTATCAGGTAATAATTCTTCTTGCCGCGTTGTACCAGCAGATACTTGTCGTCCAGCAGGTCGGCGGTTGTGACCATTTGGTCGAAAGCGGTCAGCTTTTCTTTGTTCAGCGAGACGCCGCCGCCTTGTACCAGCTTGCGCATTTCACCTTTGGAGGCGAATACGGCCGCGTTGTCTACGAACAGGTCGACCGCCTTCACGCCGGAAGCCAGTGCGTCGCGCGACACTTCGAACTGGGGCACGCCTTCGAATACGGCCAGCAACGTCTGTTCGTCCAGCTTCTTCAGCGACTCCGAAGTGGCATTGCCGAAGAGGATGTTGGAAGCGTCGACGGCCGCGTTGTAGTCTTCCTCGGAATGCACCATGATGGTGACCTCCTTGGCCAGGCGCTTCTGCAAGATACGCAGATGCGGGGCGGCTTCGTGCTCGGCCGTCAGGGCTTCAATCTCCTCGCGCGAGAGGGCGGTGAATATCTTGATGTAACGCTTTGCGTCCTCGTCGCTCACGTTCAGCCAGAACTGATAGAACTTGTAGGGAGACGTATAGCGCGGGTCGAGCCAGATGTTGCCGGATTCCGTCTTGCCGAACTTTCCGCCGTCGGCCTTTGTAATCAGCGGGCAGGTCAGGGCGAACGCCTCACCGCCGTTGGTGCGGCGAATCAGTTCCGAACCGGTCGTGATGTTTCCCCATTGGTCGCTTCCGCCCATCTGGAGCTTGCATCCTTTGGTCTCGTACAGGTGCAGGAAATCATAGCCTTGCAGCAGCTGGTAGGTGAACTCGGTGAACGAGAGTCCGTCGCGGGCTTCGCCGTTCAGACGTTTCTTTACCGAATCCTTTGCCATCATGTAGTTCACGGTGATGTGCTTGCCTATCTCGCGGGCGAAGTCGAGGAAGGTGAAGTCCTTCATCCAGTCGTAGTTGTTCACCAGTTCGGCACGGTTGGGCGCGTCCGATTCGAAATCCAGGAACTTGGAAAGCTGCTTTTTCATGCCTTCCATGTTGTGGTGCAGGGTTTCTTCCGTGAGCAGGTTGCGTTCGGCGGACTTGCCGGAGGGGTCGCCAATCATACCCGTGGCACCGCCTATCAGTGCCAACGGCTTGTGGCCGCAACGCTGGAAGTGACGCAATATCATCACACTGCAAAGATGGCCGATATGCAGGGAGTCTGCCGTAGGGTCGAAACCGATGTATGCGGTCACTTGTTCCTTTGCCAGCAACTCTTCCGTACCCGGCATCATATCGTGGAGCATTCCACGCCATTTTAATTCTTCTACAAAATTCATCGAATGATTCAGTATTAATTAGTTGGTTTATACTTTTGATTCAGTATTAATTGGTTGATTCATACTTTGTACACGGCAAAAATACGACTCTTTATTCGAACAAGCAACTCTTATTGTCTAAAAAAGACTTTACCGATGTTTTCCCGCACCGTTTCCGCCAGTTCGTCCAAAGCCACGTGGCGTACCGCGGCCGCCTGCCTGTACAAATCCGCAACCGGTGTCTCGCTTTCGTCGGTTTCCAGAAACAGGCGGTCGGGAGGGGTAATCCGTAGGGCCTCTTCCTGGTATCTTTCGCCGAAAGAGAGATAGAATCCATGTCTGAGGTACTCTTCCGCCAGCGCCGCCTTTCCGCGAAATCCGTGGATAATCCAGGGGACCGGAGGCTGTATCCGATGTTTCAGCCGCAACAGTTCGTCCACTGCCTTTACCAGGTGAATCACCAAGGGCTTGCCAAGGCGCGAGGAGAGTTGCGCCTGATATTCGAAGACTTCGGTCTGCACTGCCATCGGGGCGTCGGCGTGCTTGTCCAGACCGGCCTCTCCTATGGCCAGCACCTGCGGTTGCATGGCCAGCGCAGCCAGCATTTCCATTTCATGCCGGAGGGCTGAATCGGTTCTGGCTTGAACAGATGTCGTCGGGATATGCCACGGATGTATGCCCACCGAATACCACTCTCCTGTTGCTGGAGCAAAGGTGTCGGGATAACAGTTTACGATAGCCGTTCCGGGAGTTCGCGGCCGCTGATGCGTATGTATGTCGACAGGAAGTTTCATGGGCGGAGGGTTTCACGGGACGGGGTCGTATCCCGAACCGCCCCAAGGATGGCAGCGCAATATGCGTTTTATGGCCAGGTAAAGTCCTTTGAAAGGTCCATGCTTCTTGATGGCCTCTACGGCATATTGCGAACAGGTGGGAGTGAACCTGCAAGACGGTGGGGTCAGAGGTGAGATGCACTTCTGATAGAAATAGATGGGGAGCAACAGCAGTTGTGAAAGCAGGCCTTTCATGATTCATTCGTTCCGTAATGTCACATCCTCGGCGATACGTGCCAACGCAGTCTTTACTCGCTCTTTGATTAGGGAAGATTCGGGCAGTTGGTCGGAGAGGTAAATGAAGGCTATGGCCAACCGGCATTTTTTTTCTGCCAACGTGTCCAGCAGCCCATGCTTGTTCAAACGGTAGGCTTCACGTATCTGGCGTTTCACCCGGTTGCGTTTCACCGCACGCTTGAAGCGGCGCTTCGAAACGCTGACAAGGATAGCGGCATCCGCATCCAGCTCCTCTACCGGCAAATACACCACACGCAACGGAAAAACTGAAAACGAACGCGAGCCGCCCGCGAATATTTTCTCTATTATCTTTTTTCTGTCCAGTCTTTCGGATTTACACAGGGAGTTCCGCATGATTCGTGATTTCTTGTTTATACATAATGGGGGGAGGGAAGTATCCGTATTCTTCAAATACAGATGACGCAGATGGCACGGGGCTCTTTATTCGGTTGATAAAGAATAAAATCCGTACTATCTGCGTCGTCTATGTATAATAATGAATAAACAACCGGTGGTCTCCAGCTTTATTTCCCTTTATTGTTCTCTTTGATGAACATATCAAGTGCAGCCGTCATAGAGGGTGCCTGCACGCTGGGAGCTTCCAAGTCCAGGCGAAGTCCGGCATCACGGACAGCCTGGGCTGTCGTAGAACCGAATGTTCCGATTTTAATTTCCTTCTGCTCGAAATCCGGGAAGTTTTTCTTCAAAGAAGATACACCGGCTGGGCTGAAGAATACCAGCATATCATAGTCGAACGTTTCGTCCGGAGTGAAATCGTTGCTTACCGTACGATACATGACAACTTCCGTATGCTGTATTTTGTTCTTATCCAGCAGATTCTTTATATCGTCAGTGTGTACATCCGACATCGGCACTAAATACTTCTCGGTCTTATGCTTTACGATGGAAGGCAGTAAGTCGTCGAACTTTCCGGTATTGCCAAAGAATATCTTACGCTTGCGATATTGCACATATTTCTGGATGTACAAAGCGATTGTCTCTGTCACACAAAAATACTTCATGGTTTCAGGAATTGTCACACGCAGTTCCGTACAAAGATGAAAGAAGTGGTCGATTGCATGACGCGAAGTGAAAATAACGGCAGTGTGGTCTAATATGGACACCTTTTGCTGTCTGAACTCTTTCGCTGAAAGGCTTTCTACTTTGATAAACGGGCGAAAATCTATTTTCACGCCGTACTTTTCGGCAATGTCGTAGTATGGAGATTTCTCTGATGCCGGTTTCGGCTGCGACACAAGTACTTTCTTAATTTTCAACGTCCTAAAATTTTATTATCAAATAATCGTTTAGTTGCATCACGCCTTGATATAACATCATACAAGGCATGATTTCAAGGGCGCAAAAGTACAAAATTAAAAGGAGACTGCCATGCAAATTGCCACAAAAAAGCTTTAGCCACTTATAGAACATCAATATTTTAGTAAAAAAGGCTAAAATCAGTCCGATTATTATTATCAGTTGCAGGCTCAAATCGAAATAGACGATGAACAGGACGAACGGAAAAAGGGTAAAACCGAGGTAATAGAGCAGCGTAGAATACGATTCAAGCCAAAGAGCCGTAGTGCTTCCGTCAAAAAAAATCCAACCCAATACGGAGTAGGTCGTCCACTTCAGGAACAGATAAAGGAGACTTGTCCCGATGTAAATGCCCAATAACATAAAAGGCGGGACGTGATGTACCAGTTCCGGACGGATGTCATTGCAGTAGTTGAACAGGCAGACTCCGGAGAGTATGCAGGTCTGTAGAATCAGTAGCAGCAGATAGCGCATATCACCTGCTGTCGAAGTCGCAAATATGCTGGTCCGCTCGCGGTGCAGCAAGAAATCCCTTACCAGTTGCAGCAAAAACCGGCGGCTGCGCGAAAGGACGTATGCCGACAGAAAGAAACAGCACAACAAGACCACGGCAATGCCGTCGTCCATCCGCAGAGAGTAAGGGATAGGGATACCTTCCACTCCGCCCGTCAACATCCATGCCATCACTTCGTTTGTCATATTGCTGCAAACTTACGTATGGATACATCCCACAAGGGGACGGTATGTATCAGTTCAACAGCTTCCCGGGGCGTTTCGGCCGTATGCCAGATGGCGCCGTGCCGTTCGCGCATGAAGTTCTCGTCTACCGCTTTCCGGAGCATATCGAGCAGCGGATTGAAGTAGCCTTTTACATTCAGTATGACTATCGGGTTCAGATATAGCCCCAGTTGCTTCCAGGTGATGATTTCGAGCAGTTCCTCCAGTGTGCCGCACCCGCCGGGCAAGGCAATGACGGCATCGCTCAGGTCTGCCATCAATTTTTTGCGCTCGTGCATATTTTCCACTTCGACGAGTTCGGTCAGCCCCGTGTGTTGCCAACCCTGTTCTACCATGAAACGGGGAATCACTCCGGTGACTTCTCCTCCGGCGGCAAGCACGGCATCGGCAGCGGCTGCCATGAGTCCCATGTTTCCCGCGCCATTGACCAGACGGATACGCCGCTGTCCAAGCAGCGTCCCCAGTTCGCGTGCCGTGTCAAAGTAAACGGGGGCGATTTTGGTGCTCGAGGCACTGTATACACATACGGAATCTATCTTGTTCATCGCCTTGTCTTATACCTTATATTATATGGTGGATGCAAAGGTAGGTGATTTCAGGGAGATTTGAAACGGGAGAGTCGAAATTCAGGTAAAGAACGGTGGAAAAATGCGATGAAAGCACACCGTTTTGCTTCTCCGTATGTATATAAATCGTATATTTGTGCGATTGTCGTACCCTACTAATATGAATAGACTATGATAACAAACCAATTGCTACATCCCGCCAGCATCGTGGTGGTGGGAGCTTCCAACAATGTACACAAACCCGGAGGAGCCATCTTGCGAAACCTGATTCATGGCGGCTATGGTGGCGAGCTACGTGCCGTCAATCCCAAAGAGGCTGAGGTGCAGGGTGTACAGGCGTATGCCGATGTACACGATATTCCCGATACGGACCTTGCCATACTCGCTATCCCTGCAGCTCTTTGTCCCGATGCGGTGGAGGTACTTGCTTCCGCGAAGCAGACACGCGCATTCATCATTCTTTCTGCCGGTTTCGGTGAGGAAACGCACGAGGGTGCGCTTCTGGAAGACCGCATTCTGGAGACGGTGAACCGCTACGGTGCTTCGTTGATAGGTCCCAACTGCATCGGTTTGATGAATACGTGGCATCACAGCGTATTCAGCCAACCCATTCCCAACCTGAATCCGCAGGGTGTCGACCTTATATCCAGTTCCGGTGCCACGGCGGTGTTCATTCTCGAAAGTGCTGTCACCAAGGGATTGCAGTTCAATTCCGTTTGGTCTGTGGGCAATGCCAAGCAAATCGGTGTGGAGGACGTATTGCAATATATGGATGAACATTTCGATGCCGAAAGGGATTCCCGCATCAAACTGCTTTACATCGAGAGTATTGCCGACCCCGACCGGCTGCTCTTCCACGCCGCTTCGCTGATAAAGAAGGGGTGCAGGATTGCCGCCATCAAGTCGGGTAGTAGCGAGAGTGGAAGCCGTGCCGCTTCATCACACACGGGCGCTATCGCCAGCAGCGACTCGGCTGTAGAGGCGCTGTTCCGTAAGGCGGGCATTGTGCGTTGTCACTCACGCGAGGAACTGACTACGGTGGGTTGTATCTTCACGTTGCCCGAATTGCGCGGAAAGAACTTTGCCATCATCACCCATGCGGGCGGACCGGGCGTGATGCTGACCGATGCCCTGAGCAAGGGTGGACTGAACGTGCCGAAACTGGAGGGTGCGCTTGCCGAGGAGCTGAAAAGCAAACTGTTTCCCGGTGCGGCAGTGGGCAATCCCATTGACATCCTCGCCACGGGTACGCCCGAGCATCTGCGCCTCTGCCTGGAGTACTGCGAAGAGAAGTTCGACGAGGTGGATGCGGTGATGGCCATTTTCGGTACGCCGGGACTGGTCACCATGTTCGAAATGTACGACGTGCTGCACGAGAAGATGCAGACTTGCCGGAAGCCGATATTCCCCATCCTTCCCTCCGTCAACACGGCGGGAGCCGAAGTGTCCGCTTTCCTTGCCAAGGGACACGTGAATTTTGCCGATGAGGTGACCTTGGGCACGGCGTTGTCGCGTATCGTGAATGCCCCACGTCCGGCAAATAACGAGATTGAACTTTTCGGAGTGGATGTGCCGCGCATCCGCCGTATCATCGATTCCATTCCCGGAGACGGCTACATCGAGCCGCATCAGGTGCAGGCTCTGTTGCGTTCTGCGGGTATCCCTGTAGTGGAGGAGTTCGTGTCGTCCGTCAAGGAAGAGGTGCTTGCCTTTGCCCGCCGCATCGGTTTCCCGGTAGTAGCGAAGGTGGTGGGGCCGGTGCACAAGTCGGATGTGGGCGGCGTGGTGCTGAACATCAAGAGCGAGCAGCACTTGGCGCTGGAGTTCGATCGCATGATGCAACTTCCCGAAGCGCACGCCGTAATGGTGCAGCCCATGCTGAAGGGCACCGAACTGTTCATTGGTGCCAAGTATGAGGAGAAGTTCGGTCATGTGGTGCTTTGCGGCTTGGGTGGCATCTTCGTGGAGGTACTGAAGGATGTATCTTCCGGTCTGGCGCCCTTATCGTACGCGGAGGCGTACTCCATGATTCATTCGCTGCGCGCTTATAAGATTATCAAGGGGACGCGGGGACAGAAAGGGGTGAACGAAGACAAATTTGCCGAAATCATCGTACGTCTCTCCACGCTGTTGCGCTTTGCCACGGAGATTAAGGAGATGGACATCAATCCGCTGCTGGCGACGGAGAAGCACGTGATAGCGGTGGATGCCCGCATCCGGGTTGAAAAAGGATGAGCCTTATCCTGCCCAATCTTCCCGGTCCAGGTTCCGGTAACCGATGGCTTCCGCCAAATGCGGGGGCCGTATCGGTTCGCTGCCTTCGAGATCGGCAATGGTACGTGCTACCTTCAGGATGCGGTCGTAGGCGCGTGCCGAGAGGTTGAGGCGGCTCATGGCGGTTCTCAGCAGTTCGAGGCCTTTGTCATCGGGACGGGCATGAAGGGAGAGCAATTTACTGTTCATCTGCGCATTGCAATACACGCCGGGGACATCGGCATATCGCGCGGACTGGATTTGACGGGCGCGCACCACGCGTTCGCGGATGGTGGCACTCGATTCGCCGGGACGGGCGTCTGATATTTTCTCGAAAGGGACGGGGATGACTTCAATCTGCAAGTCAATGCGGTCGAGCAGGGGACCGGAAATACGGCTCAAGTATTTCTGCACTTGTCCCGGACTGCATACGCAGGCTTTGGTCGGGTGGTTGTAGTAACCGCAAGGGCAGGGGTTCATGGATGCTACTAAGGTGAAGCTTGCCGGATACTCGACGTTGCACTTCACGCGGGAGATGGTGATTTTCCGGTCTTCCAGCGGTTGCCGCAGTACCTCGAGTACGTTCCGGTTGAACTCGGGTAGTTCGTCGAGGAATAGGACGCCGTTGTGTGCCAGGCTGATTTCTCCCGGTTGGGGAAAACTTCCGCCGCCTGTCATGGCGGTAGTGGAGATAGTGTGGTGCGGGTCGCGGAACGGGCGTTTGGAGATGAGTCCACCCTCTTGCCCCAGTTTTCCTGCGACGGAGTGTATCTTGGTCGTCTCAAGGCTCTCTCCCAACGATAGAGGCGGCAGGATGGAGGGGAGACGCTTGGCGAGCATCGATTTACCGCTACCGGGAGCACCTATCAGGAGAATGTTGTGCCCGCCTGCTGCCGCTACTTCCAAGGCGCGTTTCACGTTTTCCTGCCCTTTCACATCGGAGAAGTCCAGGTCGGAGCTGCTTTGCCGGGCGTAGAACTCTTTGCGGGTGTCGACGTATACCGGTTCTAATGCCTGCTTGCCATTGAAGAACTCGATGACTTCTTTCAGATTTCCTGCTCCGTAGACCTGCAGGTTGTTTACCACAGCGGCTTCCCGCGCGTTTTGTTTGGGGATGATGATACCTTCGAAGCCAAGTTCCCGTGCTTTTATGGCGATGGGTAGTGCTCCTTTGATGGGTTGCAGGCTACCGTCCAGGCTCAGTTCGCCCATTATCAGGTAGCGGCTCAATTTGTCTGATTGGATGACCCCGCTCGCACCCAGCATACCGATGGCAAGCGGCAGGTCGTAGGCGGAACCCTCCTTGCGGATGTCTGCCGGAGCCATATTGATGATGATGTTACTGGTCGGCATCCGGTAGCCGTTCACTTGCAGTGCGGAGATGATGCGTTGGTGGCTCTCCTTGACGGCAGAGTCGGGTAAGCCTACAAGATAGAACATACAACCTTTGGAACTGTTGACTTCGATGGTGATGAGGGTTGCGTCAATACCTTGAACAGCCGCTCCGAAAACTTTGATGAGCACGTAATTGATAATATTTAGTGAATATGATGGTTGCTGGTTGAGGATTGCCGCTTACCGTTTCCTTTTCTCTCTTTCCTTCTTTTCTTTTATCTTTTCCTCTTCTTCTATATCCTTGAGTTTCTTCTCTATCTCTTTTTCGCTCAGTCCTTTCCCTTCAATCCTTCCGGATGGGCTGAGCAGCACGTTGGCGGGCAAGGCTCTTATGGCAAGTTGCTTCACAAGTTCGGTGTCCCAGCCGGAGAGGCTGCAAACCTGTTTCCACTTCAAGGTATCTGTTTCGATTGCTTTTTGCCAGTTGGCTTTGTCAATGTCCAAGGATACTCCTAATAGGGCAAACTTTTTGTTCTTCTGCTCTTTCCGGTAGATTCTGCGGTAAACGGCATTGCTGTCACAGCTCGTCGTATCCCAAGATGCCCAGAAATGTATTAATAAGTATTGGTCCTTGAAGTCCGAACGACTTAGTTGCTTTCCTTGGGCATTGGGCAGGCGGAAATAAGGGATTGTCTTTCCGATAGCAGCTTTCTCTTCTTCCTGAATGCGGTTGAGCAGTTCGTCAATGTAAGGGCGGTCTTTCAACTCTCCCGTCATGTATTCGGTCAGCTTCTTGATTTGGGTGTAGTCAGGTTGTTCTTTTTGCACGAAATACTTATCCAGCAAATAGATGCTGGCCAAGGAAGAAGGGTGCTCCTTGATGAAGTCGCCCGCTTTCTCTTCCAATGCCTTTTCGGTGTGGATGCCCAATCCTTTCAGTTCCTTTTGGAATGCGCTTAGTTCTTCGTTGGGTGTGTTTCCGGTGATTTCCAGGCTTGCTGGTTCGGCAACGGAACCTTTTATCTGTATGTCATTTCCTTTGTCTATAAAGAGAGGGTATCGGTTGCCGTTGCTAAAGAGTAGCCAGACAGCCGCTAAAGTATCTGTAGAGAGCGTTTTTGAGAATCTGCCGTTCTCTGCAGGCAGCGTATCCATGCGGTCGTACATCTTGTCTGTACCATATATATATAAGGTGTCGTTCCCTAACCCTTTGATTTCTCCGCTCAGACTGGTGGTGTCGGGAGCCTTGCCGCCACAGGCGGATAGTATGATGGCAAGGAAACATACAAGATAAATATTCTTCATACGGCTTTCTTCTTCGTGATACGTTGCTGCGAAAGTAGTTCTTTTTGGTGTGAATAAAAAAGAAATGCCCGACATATTTCTATGCCGGGCATATCTTTTCATCGTATAATCTTAATTATTTGATGATATTCATGAAGTCTGCATTCGTGAAGTACTTGGAGAACTCCAGATCGGAAGCAGCTTTCTTAGCCAATGAAGAATCTTTGGCAACGGCTTTCTTCAGGTTGTCCATAGCCATGGAAGAGTTGTTGGTTCTTGCACCTACAACAGCCATCAGGTAGTCTGTGTAAGCGTCCGGCTTAGCGATGTTGGACAGGGTGTTCTTAGCCTTGTTGTAGTCCTTAGCCAGGATTTGTGCCAAAGCTGCGCTGTTTGTCTTCGTGTCGCCGAATGCGTTGACAGCTCTGTCGTATTGACCTTGAGCTACGTACAGGTTACCCAAAGCTTCGTTCAGTTCTTTAGCGCCTGAAGCCTTGCCTAAGTAAGATTCGGCAGCTGCCTTGTCACCCTTGGTCAAAGCGATAAGACCCATGTTCATGTTAGCTTCAGCAGAATTCTTGATAGACAGAGATTTCTTGAAGTAGCTTTCAGCCTTGTCAAGGTTACCGGCCTGGTAAGCCAGCTTACCGAGGTTGTTGAATGCACGGTAGTCGTTCGGATAAATCTGAGTAGCTTTTGTGAAGATAGCTTCTTGCTTGGCAGGATCGTTAGTCAAAGTAGTTGCATAGAGCAGTTCTTCGATGTTCAGCTGCTTGGCATCGCTGGCAGCCAAAGCTGCGATTTCTTCGTCAGACTTGCCGATAACGTCGTAGTTCAAAGTCAGGCGAGAACGACGCAGTTGCGGCAGGATTTCTTCAGCCAATGTCTTATATACAGAAGAGATGTTCTTGATTTCCTGTTCTCTTTGTTCGGGGTCAGAGTACATTGACAGCACGCGGAGAATCAGTTCTTTGTCTTGGATGTTGGATTTACCTACCAGTTCCTGGAAACCTTCCCAGTCTTGTGCAGTATATTTAGTATCTACAGCAGCGTCGATTTTGCCTTTCTTCAAGTCTTTGTTGATGACTTTGGCTGTGTTGTTCTGACGGTTTTCTGCCAAACCAGTGTTCAGCTTGACACCACCATCGGGAGAAGCGTATGCGGAGATTTCGATGTTGCTGATTTTCTTGTTGGCTGCATCGTTTACGTTCTTCACTTCTTCGTTGAATGCCTTGGCAGTCTTCAATTCGCTTGCACGAACGTTGGCCTGTTGGATCAAGAACATGATGTTTGCGTCATATTTCTCTTTGATGATGCGTTGGAAAGCGTCGTCGCCGTTGGCGGGGTTGGCGCTGCCCAAAGTCTGGCCGAGCAGTTCGGAAGTAGAGATAACACCGTCAGCTACTTTTACGGCAGGGATAGTAACTTCTTTGTTGCCGATTTTGGCTTTGAATTCCAGATACAGTTCGGATTTAGCCATTTCGGGAACATAGTCGAAAGAAGTTCTCATTGTGTAGCTACCACCAAGCTTGTAAGAGATAGTCTGGTCGTTGCCTTCCACTTTCTCGCCTTGGAATACGGTGGGCTGACCTTTAGCTTCGCCGCCTTCCCATCTCAAAACCGGAGTAACTTCCACAACAGCTTTTTTCTTGAAGTACTTTTCGGGGAACTTACCGTTAATCGTAGCAGGTACTTTGCCACCTACGGCTTCCAATACTTGCGGAGTCACTGTGAAATAGTCGGAAGACAATTCACCCATTTTGCTGCATGATGTCAAAACAGCAACAAGTGCCACTAACAAAGGCAGATACAATTTTTTAGTCATTTTAGATATAAATTAATTGTTTGTAATTGAAATTTATTCATTCACAATAAGTTGCTATACTCCTATATATATAGCTTTGCAAAGATATTAATTCTCTTGGCAATCTGTTAATAATACTATCACATTTATTATAATTTAATAAACCCTATGCTCTTTGCGGTATTTGATGTTGCGCGGATGGTGTTCGATGATTTCACTTCGGAGCATATTCCGGTCGATATGTGTGTAAATTTCCGTGGTGGCGATGGATTCATGTCCCAGCATACATTGGATGGCACGCAGATTGGCGCCGCCTTCCAGCAAATGGGTGGCAAAGGAGTGGCGGAACGTGTGCGGACTGATGTTTTTGGTGATGCCGGCTTTCTCGGCGAGTTCTTTAATCAGGTGAAACACCATGATGCGGGAGATGTTATTGCCCCAGCGTGCCAGGAATACGTAGTCTTCGAATCCTTTTTTGATTTTCCCTTGGTTACGGTCCAGAAGCCAGTATTTTATCTCTTTGATGGCACGGGGGGAGATGGGGACCAGGCGCTGCTTGCTGCCTTTGCCTTCCACCTTGATGAACCCTTCTTCGAAATAGAGGTCGGAAAGCTTCAGGTTGCATAGCTCCGACACGCGCAGTCCGCAGCTGTACAGTGTCTCCAGAATGGCCCGGTTGCGTTGTCCTTCGTTCTTGTCCATGTCTACGGCGGAAATGATGTTGTCTATTTCTTCTACGGTGAGCACTTCCGGTATTTTGAACCCTATTTTGGGACTTTCCAGCAGTTCGCTGGGGTCGGCTTCCTGATAGTCGGCGATGACCAGGAAGTGGAAGAACGACTTGATGCCGGAGAGTATGCGGGCTTGCGAACGGGGATGGATGCCGATGTCGTGCAGGCCTGCGGCAAAACGTTGCAGGTCGTCCAGCGTGACGTCCGTCACCTCGATGGCTTCTCCTTCGAGAAAGTGCAGCAGCTTCTGCAAGTCCGTCATGTAGGCGTCCTGTGTGTTGGGCGAAAGCGATTTCTCCAGTTTGAGATATTGCTGGTACTTTCTGATTATCACCGCCCTTTTCTCCTTATTCGTTGATTTTTCTTCCGCTTTCATTACTTTTCACTATCTTTGCGACCTGAAAGAACGTTTTCTGTGGACAAAGGTATAAAAAAATGTGTTATGAGGATACAGATTATTAACGGTCCCAACATAAATCTGTTGGGAAAGCGCGAACCTTCCATTTACGGCAGTGTCACTTTTGAGGACTATCTTGCCGAGCTCCGCAGCAGGTATGCGGATGTGCAAATAGATTATTTCCAGTCCAACATCGAGGGAGAGCTAATAGACAAGATTCAGCAGACAGGGTTTGAGGCGGACGGCATCATCCTGAACGCGGGTGCCTACACGCACACGTCCATTGCGCTGCAGGACGCAATCCGTTCGGTCACCGCTCCGGTGATTGAGGTGCATATCTCCAATGTGCACGCACGCGAACCGTTTCGCCACGTGTCTATGATAGCTTGTGCTTGCCGGGGTGTCATCTGCGGCTTTGGGCTGGACTCCTACCGCTTGGCGCTGGAAGCACTGGGAAAATGAAGAATGAGGAATGAGGAATGAAGAATCAGATGCTGTTTCCGCAATCCGTCATTCTTCATTCTTCATTTTCCATGCTTAATTCTTCATTCTTAATTTTTAATTCTTCATTCTTCATTAATATAAAATAGGTATAAGATTATGCAGTTGAAACAGACGAAAATCGTCGCAACAATTTCCGACCAGCGTTGCGATGTTGATTTTATAAAGCAGTTGTTCGATGCTGGTATGAACGTGGTGCGTATGAATACGGCTCATGCCGGTCGCGAGGGTTTTGAGAGGCTGATAGCCAATGTGCGCTCGGTTTCCAACCGTATTGCCATCCTGATGGACACGAAAGGTCCCGAGGTGCGCACGACTGTCCTTGCCGAACCTCTCCCCTTCAAGGCAGGCGACCGCGTGAAGGTGGTGGGCGACCCCGACCGGCAGACTACCCGCGAATGTATTTCCGTTTCTTACCCCAACTTTGTAAACGACCTGAGTGTCGGTGGCCATATCCTTATCGATGACGGTGACCTGGAACTGCTTGTCGTGGAGAAGAATGCGGACCACCTGCTCTGTGAGGTGCAGAATGAAGCCACCCTGGGTAGCCGCAAGAGCGTCAACGTGCCGGGTGTACGCATCAACCTGCCCTCGCTGACGGAGAAAGACCGTAACAATATCCTCTACGCCATCGAGAAGGACATCGACTTCATCGCCCACTCCTTCGTGCGCAACCGGCAGGACATCCTTGACATCAAGGCCATCCTCGACGCCCACCACAGCGACATCAGAATCATTGCCAAAATTGAGAACCAGGAGGGTGTGGACAATATCGACGAGATTCTTGAAGTGGCCGACGGTGTTATGGTAGCACGCGGCGACTTGGGCATTGAAGTGGCGCAAGAGCGTATCCCGGGTATCCAGCGTGTGCTGATTCGCAAATGTATCTTGGCTAAGAAGCCGGTGATTGTCGCTACGCAGATGCTCCACACCATGATTTCCAACCCGCGTCCCACCCGTGCGGAGGTGACGGACATCGCCAACGCCATCTACTACCGTACGGACGCCTTGATGCTGAGCGGCGAGACTGCCTATGGCAAATACCCGCTTGAAGCCGTCCAGACCATGACGAAGGTTGCTGCCCAGGCGGAGAAGGACAAACTGTCGGACAACGACATCCGTATCCCGCTGGACGAGAACAGCAACGATGTGACCGCTTTCCTTGCCAAGCAGGCCGTGAAGGCGACTACGAAACTGAAAATCCGTGCCATCATCACCGACAGCTACAGCGGCCGTACCGCCCGCAACCTTGCCGCCTTCCGTGGCAAGTATCCCGTCATCGCCATCTGCTACAAGGAGAAGACCATGCGCCACCTGGCACTGTCGTATGGCGTAGAGGCCATCTATATGCCCGAACTTGCCAACGGACAGGAGTACTACTTCGCCGCTCTCCGCCGCCTGCTTCAGGAAGGGCGTCTGCAACCTACCGACATGGTGGGCTACCTGAGTAGCGGCAAGGCAGGCACGCAAACCTCCTTCCTCGAAATCAACGTGGTGGAAGATGCGCTGAAGCACGCCGAAGACTGCGTGTTGCCGAACAGCAACAGATACTTGTAAAATTATAAATTGAGAATTGAGAGTTGAGAAATGATACTCCGGGTATTATCTCTTGTTGCCCCAAGTAACATTTCTCAACTCTCAATTCTCAATTCTCAATTTATATGACTTTAGACGAATACATCCTACAGCACATTGATGAAGAGGGCGATTATCTGAAAGCCCTTTACCGCGACACGCATCTCAAACTGCTCTACCCCCGTATGGCGTCGGGCCATCTGCAAGGGCGTATGCTCAAGATGTTTGTCCGGATGATACGTCCCCGCCAGGTGCTGGAGATAGGGACGTACAGCGGATACTCCGCACTCTGCATGGCGGAGGGGTTGCCGGAAGGCGCGATGCTGCATACGTTTGAAATCAACGACGAGCAGGAAGACTTCACCCGTCCCTGGCTGGAAGGCTCGCCCTATGCCGATAAGATAAAGTTCTATATAGGCAACGCGCTGGAGCTTGTGCCCCGGTTGGACATCACGTTCGACCTCGCTTTCATCGACGGCGACAAGCGCCGCTACATCGACTATTACGAGATGGTGCTGACACGCCTTTCGGAAGGCGGCTATATCATTGCCGACAACACCTTGTGGGACGGGCACGTACTCGAGGAACACCCGCACCGCACGGACCTGCAGACCATCGGGATAAAGGCCTTCAACGACCTGGTTGCCGCCGACTCCCGTGTGGAGAAGGTGATACTGCCGCTGCGCGACGGGTTGACAATCATACGCAAGAAATGATGTTTGTCGCTACTTCTTGAGCAGCCGCCTGCTCAGGTAGCGCACCGGATACCACACCGACAGGAATCCGACAGCGATGACCGTCGCCAGCACCACGGCGATGTCCGTCGCGTGTACGCTCACCGGATAGGCGTCCACCACGAAACTCCCGTTGCCGCCCCCCAGCGAAATCAGTCCGAACCGTTGTTGCAGGAAGCACAGCAGCAGTCCCAGCACAATGCCGACAACGGCTCCGAACACCGAAATCAGCCGTCCCTCGAAGAGGAAGATGCGGGCTATCAGCCGGTCGTCGGCACCGAGGTTGCGCAGCGTCTCCACGTCCTCGCGCTTGTCCAGTATCAGCATGGACAGCGAGCCGATGACGTTGAAGCACGCCACTGCGAGGATGAAGGTGAGGAACAGGTAGGAGATGAGCTTCTCAATCTCCATGATGCGGAACACGTCCGCCTGCTGTTCGTAGCGGTTCTGCACCACGAAGCGCTCGCCCAGGATGCGTGCCATCTCCTTCTGCACGGCGTTGGGGTCGCTGCCCGGCTTCAGCTTCAGCTCGATGGCGGAGACCTCCGTGTCGTAGTCGAACAGCCGCCGCGCGAAGCCGAGCGAGGTCAGTATGTAGCGGGCGTCGTACTTCTGCTGGTTGACGACGAACACGGCTCCCGGCGAGAACAGGTAGTCGCGGTTGAAGGCTGCCGCCGGATTGGCGATGTTGACGCGCGCGTTCCGCCGTGGCGCATACACCTGCAGCGGGTCTACGAACTGGATGCCCGTGCCCAGTTCGGACATCAGCTCCACGCCCATGAAGCCGTAGTCCACGACGGAGTCGTTCAGCACGAACGCTCCCGTGCCGTGCAGCAGGCTGTCTATGGAGGTCAGCCGCTCGAAGTTCTCCTCCACGCCCTTGATGACTGCCATCGTCTGGCGGTTCTTGTATTGCACCATCGCGTTCTCTTCCAGCGTCTCCGTCCAGATGTCCACTTCGGGCAGGGCGCGCACCTGCCGCACGCACGCTTCCCGTGGGTCGAACACTTTCCCCTCGCGGGCGGTGATTTTCAGCTCCGGGTCGAAAGCCGTGAAGAACGCCGCCACCATGTCCTGGAAACCGTTGAACACGGAAAGCGTGCACACCAATGCCAGGGTGGCCAAGGCTACCCCGCACACCGATACGCCGGAGATAATGTTGATGGCATTGTGCTTCTTCTTCGAGAAGAGGTAACGGCGGGCTATATAGAAGGGAAGGAAGGAGGGTGCTATAGTTCTATAGTGATTAGTGATTAGTGATTAGTGGTTGGTGGCTGGTGGTTGGTGGTTGGTTCTATAGTGATTAGTGATTGGTTCTATAATGATTAGCAGCTGAATGAATTAACCACCCGTATCGTATACATCCACTACTAATCACTAATCACTATAGAACTACAGAACTATAGAACTAACCAGGTTCTATTTCAGCAGTTCGTCTATTCTTTCCAGATAGTCCAGCGAGTCGTCCACGAAGAATTTCAGTTCGGGGATGATGCGCAGCTGGTGGCGTACGCGCGTGCCCAGTTCGAACCGGATGGATTTCATGTTGGCGTTGACGTTCTTGATGATTTCCTCGCTCTTTTCGGAGGGGAAGACGCTGAGGTAGGCGCGTGCCACGCTCATGTCGGGGCTGATGCGTACGGCGCTGACTGAAATCAGCGTGCCGGGCATCGATTTGGTCTGCAACAGGAAGATGTCGCTCAGCTCCTTTTGGAGCAGACGGGCTATTTTGTTCTGTCTGGTAGTTTCCATACGCTGTCGTTTTTCTTGATTCGATGGGCAAAGTTACTGAAATATATCGTTCTGACAGTGGTTTTCACCGTTTTTTTATCCGATTCCTTGCGGAAGGGCAGGCGGAAGGTCAGGGAGCGGGGCGGGGAGTTGGGGAGTGGACGGGCGAAGGCTGGGGGCTGATGCTGTCCGTCTTATGGACTAACGGCATCAGCTCTATGGATGGATTGCTTCAAACCCGTACTTTGATAATCTCAAACCCGTACTTTGATTGCTTCAAACCTATGGATAGATGTCCTGTTGACAGTAATGAACAGCCCTGTTGACAGCAGTTGACAGGCCTGTTGACAAGTGTAGACAGCCCTGTTGACTGTTGTCAACATCCCATCAAACTACGGGTTTAAGATAATCAAACCACGGGTTTGAGGTAATCAAAGTAGGGGTTTGGGACAATCCGCCTATAGACTTGCGACTATCCATCCGAAGGGACGGCACAATCCGTGCAAGGGACGGACGCACTCCTCCGGCCGCCTACTCCTTTTCGGGATAGCGCATATTCTCCTCCTGCATCTGCTCCAGCACCTCGTGCAGGTACTTGGCAGACTCCCACCGTGCCATGGGCAGGTCGTGGAGCAGGTAGTTGCCGCAATCCTGCGGGGCGGCGCCGGGCACTTCGCCCTCGTATCCGGCTACGAAACGGAACGTCTCCTGCATCAGCGGCACGATGTCCTGCGGCTGCAGGTCGCCCTTCATCAGTAGGTAGTTGCCGGTGAGGCAGCCCATGGGACCCCAATAGACGATTTTGTCCTGCCACTGCGGCTCGTTGCGCAGGTAGGTGGCGGCAAGGTGCTCGATGGTGTGCAGGGCGCCCTGGCCTAGGGCGGGCTCGCGGTTGGGTTCTTTCATGCGGATGTCGAAGGTCGTGATGACTTCTCCATTTACTTCATCCTTGCGCGATACGTAAATGCCGCGCAGCAGGCGGATGTGGTCGATAGTGAAACTAGGAATCTTTTTCATTGAATGATGGGGTGTGTGGGATTTATGATTTATGATTTATAATTTATAATTTATGATTTATGGGGTCGGGGCTCGGGGTGCCGGGCAGGGTGGAGAGGAAGCTCCACGTGGTGCGGAAGGAGCGTTCGGCCATCGTGCCCCAGAAGTCGGCGTACTGCGCGGCGTGGTCGTCTACGCCCGGCGTGTCGCTGACGATGCGGAAGCTGAGGAAGGGGACGGCGTAGAGATGGCAGGTCTGTGCAATGGCGGCGGACTCCATGTCGACGGCAAGTCCCTCGGGAAAGCGCCGCTTGATGACGTCCAGCTCGGCACGGTTGGTGATGAATTGGTCGCCCGTGCAGAGCAGCCCGCTGTGGATGCGGCTCTCCAGTCCGGTGTCGTTCAGCGACAGGGCGTGCTGCAACAGGGGGGCGTATCCTTTGTAGAAGGCGGGGAGGCTCTGCACTTGCCCGTACGCGTTGCCCTCGCCGCACCACACGTCGTGGTACACTATCCGCTCGCTCACCACTACGTCCGTCACCTTCAGGCAGGCGTCGATGCCGCCCGCCACGCCGGTGCTGACCACGCAGTCCGGGGCGAAACGGCGTATCAGTTCCGCCGTGCCCACCGCCGCGTTCACCTTGCCGATGCCGCACTGCGTGAGTATCACGCGGTTGCCGCCGAGCGTTCCTTCCACATAGCGGAAACGGCCGTCGCCCGTCTCCTTCTTCTCCTGCAAGCGCTCCACCAGTCGGCGGTGCTCGCTGTCCATTGCGCTGATAACACCGATTTTCATTAATTTTGAATTTTGAATTTTGAATTATGAATTATGAATTATGAATTATGCCTTTCGGGCGGGCAAAGGTACGATATTTCTTGGTGATTTATGATTTATGATTTATGATTTATGCCTCTCGGGTGGGGAAAGGTGCGTGATTTCAGCATATTTATCTGTCGGGCTGGTGCATAAGTCAATATTTATACCTAAGTTTGCCGCCGGTTTCCGCTTTCTCCGAAAGCACAAGGCATAACTCATAATTCATAATTCAAAATTCAAAATTAATGAAGAAGTTCCTTCCCGACCTGATTGCCATCCTGGCATTTGTCCTGCTCTCTTTCGCCTATTTCTTCCCGGCGGACATCGAAGGGCGTATCCTGTTCCAACACGACACGGCCGCCGGTGCCGGTGCCGGACAAGAAGCGAAAGCCTACTACGAAGAGACCGGCGAGCGTACGCGCTGGACCAACTCGCTCTTCGGCGGAATGCCGACCTACCAGATAGCGCCGTCGTACGACTCGACCGTCCCCCTGCAGTGGACGCAGAAGACGTACCAGCTCTTCCTGCCCGCCTACGTCAACCTGACGTTCATGCTGATGCTGGGGTTCTACATCCTGCTGCGCGCATTCGGCCTGCCGGCATGGCTGGCGGGCTTGGGCGGCATCGTGTGGGCGTTCTCGTCCTACTTCTTCATCCTGATTTCGGCGGGACACATCTGGAAGTTCATCACCCTCGCCTACGTGCCGCCCACGATAGCGGGCATCGTGCTTGCCTACCGCGGCAGGCTGCTGGCGGGCGGCATCGTGACGGCGCTCTTCCTTGCCCTGCAAATCATGGCGAACCACGTGCAGATGTCCTACTACTTCCTGTTCGTCATCCTCTTCATCGCAGGAGCCTACTTCGAGGAGGCGTGGCGCGGCAAGACGCTCCCCCGATTCTTCAAGGCAAGCGCCGTGCTGGTGGTCGCAGCCCTCGTGGGCGTGGCGGCGAACCTTTCCAACCTCTACCATACCTATACCTACAGCAAGGAGACCATGCGCGGCAAGAGTGAACTGGTGCAGACCGGCGACGCCGCCAAGCAGACCAGCAGCGGACTGGACCGCGACTACATCACCAACTGGAGCTACGGCATCGGCGAGACGTGGACGCTGCTCGTGCCCAACTTCAAGGGCGGTTCGTCTGCCGCTCCCCTCAGCCAGAGCGAGACGGCGATGGAGAAGGCGAACCCGATGTACGGCAGCCTCTACGGCTCGCTCCCGCAATACTTCGGCAACCAGCCCTGGACGGCAGGACCGGTCTACGTGGGCGCGTTCGTCCTCTTCCTCTTCGTGCTGGGCTGCTTCATCGTACGCGGCCCGTTGAAGTGGGCGCTGATTGGTGCCACCTTCTTCTCCATCGTCCTGGCATGGGGTAAGAACTTCATGCCGCTGACGGACTTCTTCATCGACTACGTGCCGATGTACAACAAGTTCCGCGCCGTGTCGTCCATCCTCGTCATCGCGGAGTTCACCATACCGTTGCTCGCCGTCTTCGCCCTGAAGCGCGTGCTCGACGAGCCGGACATCCTGAAACGTGAAAAGCGCGCCGTCGCCGCCAGCTTTGCGCTCACGGCAGGCGTGGCGCTGCTGCTTGCCGTCGCGCCGGGCAGCCTGGGCTCGGACTTTGTTCCCGCGCAGGAGGCGCAGATGTTGCAGAATGCCGCCGACCGGGGGATGATACCTGCCAATGAGCTTTCCGGCATCCTCGCCAACTTGGGCGAGATGCGCGCCGCGCTTGTCAGTGCCGACGCCCTGCGCAGTTTCCTCATCATCGGTATCGGCTGCGCCCTGCTCGGGCTTTATGCGAAAGGGAAACTGCGCGCCCCGCTTGCCGTTGCAGGCATCACCCTGCTCTGCCTGGGCGATATGTGGAGCGTGAACAAACGCTACCTGAACGACAGCCAGTTCGTCTCCGGCTCCATCCGGACGGAAACGTTCAGCGAGACCGCTGCCGACAAGCAGATTCTGCAAGACAAGAGTCCGGACTACCGCGTGCTGAACTTCGCCACCAACACCTTCAACGAGAACAACACCTCCTACTGGCACAAGAACATCGGCGGATACCACGCCGCCAAGCTGCGCCGCTACCAGGAGCTGATAGACCGTCATATCTCGCCCGAAATGCAGGCTGCCTACCGGGAGATAGCCGCCGCAGGCGGAGCGATGGACAGCGTGGACGCCTCCAAGTTCCGGGTACTGAATATGCTGAACGCGAAGTACTTCATCTTCCCCGCCGGAGAGCAGGGAGAGACCGTTCCCGTCCTCAACCCCTACGCCAACGGTAACGCCTGGTTCGTGCGCGACGTGCGGTATGTAGACAATGCCAATGAAGAGATTGAAGCCCTGGGCACGATTCTTCCCGCCGAGACCGCCGTTGTCGACATCCGTTTCAAGGACGCGCTGAAGGGGACGGCCGAAGCCTGCAAAGACAGCCTTTCCACCATCCGCCTGACAAGCTATGCGCCCAACCGCCTGGTCTACGAGACCGCGAACACGGGCGACGGCATCGCCGTCTTCTCCGAGATATACTATCCGGACGGCTGGCAAGCCACCATCGACGGAGCGCCTGCCGAACTGGGACGTGCGGACTATGTGCTGCGCGCCTTGTACGTCCCCGCCGGCAAGCATACCATCGAAATGCGCTTCGACCCCAAGAGCCTGCACGTGACGGAAAGCATCGCCTACGGAGCATTGGCGCTGATGGTCATCGGAGCCGCGGTAATTGTGCTGGCGGCACGCAGGAGGTGTGTGAAGTAATATTTGCCTTAGGCAACCGGTTTTAGTTGGGGCAGTTCACCACGTACACCCATGTCGACGATTTATGGGGTGACGTGGAAATGACCACCGTCACCGCCCCTTTGGTGAAATGGAAGGGAATGGTGAACTTGTCCTTCACGCTGCGGTTGGGACCCACCAGGATTCTGCCGGAGGTGTCGGGACCGTCATAGACCGTGAGGAGGTCGGGCTCACTGTAGAAGTCGCCCGAGATAGAAGCGTTCCCTTCTTCCTGCCCCATGCCGTAAGAGCGCTGGTGCTTCATTTCATTGGTCTGCTTGGGCGTGTTCTGTCCTCCGCTGCAAGGCGGAAGGTCCATGCGTAGCGGGATGTCGCGCCGCTCCTGGCTGACGCGCAGGTAGTCCCAGTCGCGGTTGTCCACTTTCGTCCGGTTGGTGGTGTATCCCTTGCGTGAGGCCACGATGGAGATGCGTTCGTACTTGCGCATCGTGACATCGAACTCGCCGTTCCCGCTGTTGGAGGGCTGCATCCTTCCGCTTTCCGAACCGCTCACCAGCAGGTGGCAGTCGGGCAACAGGACGTTTGCTTTCTCCTTACGCACGGTGCGGAACCTCAGCGTCTCCATCACAGGGCGCATACGTATCTTTTTCTCATCGTCTTTAATCTCCTTGAACAGGGGGAAAGCAGACTGTTTGGGATAGTAGGCCGGATTCTTGGTGGAGACAATCTCTACACGGTCGTCTTCCATCGCCGAGACGGGGAAGATGCCGTTGCGGTTGCTCGTCTCAACGGCCCGTTCTTGTTTCCCGTCGGGGTGGGTGAGGAGAATCTCGTTGCGTACGCCTGCAATGGGGGCACCCGAAATGCTGTCGATGTTGATGAACTCCTGCAGGTAGGGTTCGGGCTCCAGCCATATCGTGCGCACGTCGTCGTTTTGTCGGTTGAATTTCTCTACTGTCCACGGGCCGCTCTCCAACTGCCCCTCTTTATAGTGGGTCTTGGTGGCGGTGATGGAAATGGTGGAGAGGACAAAGGCGTCGTCGTATACCGCTATGCCCTTGCCGTCGATGCTGGTCTTCACGTTGCGCGTGGTGGTTGTCCGGCTGTTGCCGGGATGGGTGAGCGACACCGTGCAGACGGCATCGGGGATGGGTTGGCTGGTGGTTTTGCTCTTCACGAAGAAGGTGAACCGCTCTTTCAGGGGGCGGAGGCGGAGCGCCATGCTGTCGCTGGCTTGCTTCAGCAACTGGCAAGAGACCTCGGAGTGAATGGTATCGGCATAGCCGTAGCATTTTCCTACGAGCTGCTTCATCACCGAACAGTAGCGCATCTGCGGCATCGTGGCAATGCCCGAGGCATCTGCCATGGCCGAGTCAGTCTTCACTTTGCCTTGCTCTGCATATTGGTAGACGAGTACGCCATCGGGCAGGACATCGCCCGTCTCTTTGTCTACAAGCATGATGTGCAGGTCTTCAAGCCGGGGCTGCATGGGCAGGTCGGCACGCCGGGTATAGTGGAAGTTGAACTTCTCATCGGCGGCGGCATGGCAATCGCTCTTGGCAGTGAAGGAAACTTTGCTCAAACAACGGAATACATAGCCGTACACGCTGCAAGGCAGTTTCTCGAAGACGGCTACTCCGGTAGAGTCGGTCTGCTGCGTGCGGTGTACCTCTTCCGTGGCCAGGAATTGCCCGTCGGACCATAGGAAACGGGCTTGATAGGTC
>ERZ808049.55-NODE-55-length-129313-cov-8.089178_pt1 | contig 129313 bp, 106 predicted proteins | sample MGYA00380198_ERZ808049 | MGnify/ENA primary metagenome ERZ808049 (study PRJEB31490, sample SAMN06133414) | mouse gut metagenome | isolation source: Z2_2 | host: mice | place: China: Chengdu | collected 2015-05 ...
GTAGGCGGCGCACTTGACGGCAAGGACGTTGCCTGTGCCGGCGGGGTTGGCCTGTACGGCGGCTGTGCCTTCGCCTGTCATCTCAAATGTGCTTCCTGCGGGATAGCTGTTGAAGTCCACGGTGAACTTCGCCGCATGTGCGGCAAATGTCATGGCCAGCGTGATGGCGAGACCGACGATTTTTTTCATTTTTCAGGGTATTTGTGATCTGATTATAGGTATTAATCGGTGCGTTTTTATGATTTTGCACCTGCAAAAATAGGTAAACCGTCATGAATTACCTCTCCCGAAGTGTTAAAATATGTCAATAAATCGAGCTGTGTTACATGGGAAGATGATTATGTTACAGATGGAAATTCTGAGTGATATTGGATAGGTAAGAGGGGCGCCGGAGGGTGCTGATGTCAGCTTCACGACCGCAGGTCACCCCCTGCTTATGAAACGAAAATGAAAAGGGAGTCCGTGGAGCGCGGCGAGCTGAAAATCCCACCCGCTTTGCGGATTCCCTATGCCGGTCAATGTGCAGGAAGATAGTGCCTATGCTGCAAGCCTTACTCCTTCGCTGCGCTGCGAAAGCGCTGCGCGATAACGAACCCTCGGGTTCTCATCCCTGCTTTCACGCAAAAAAAGCAACCCTGGCGGGCTGCTTTTTGCGGAAAGACAGGTACCCTTTTTGACCCGTCTAAGCCGGTAAATATCATCGAGTTGCACTCTAGACCACATCCGAGTGCAACAGTTTTGCAACAGTTATTGGGCACAAGTCCTCACACCCTCCTCCGAGGGTGATTTGCTGTAATTGCAATGTTAATAATTATCTTTGGAATCAAGGTTATGAACTTAGTTGAAAAATGTAAATGCAACGATTTTTGCAACAGTATTTCCGGGGCACTGCAACGGCAAATCGTTGCAAAATCATATATCTTCATCTATGCCGCAGGCTTGCATTGTCGATGCGCCATGAGCACAGCACCTATTCAGATTCACTGCTGTCCGTCCTTTCAAGCAGCCGACACATTTCACTGAATGCGCCGTCCGGATTATCTATATGGTGAACCATAGATAATCCGGAATTCCTCACAGCGGTTTCAATTGAGCCGCCTTTCGATGTCAGATACTGGTGCAGTCCACCGCACTTCTTGAAAAACTCTATTCGTTTTTCGTATTCCGGAAGGAATTTCCGCAATTCCGGTTTCAACGGATTGACGCGTTCATACGAGGAATACAATCCTGTTGTAAGACGGAAATAATAGTAGAACCAGATTTCAAGACAGGGATGGTTTTCAATAACGATTACTTCGGTAAAACCTCCCGTCTGTCGGTTTTTGAATTGCTTGCCTGAATATTGGCGCAGAAAATCCGCATAGGCGGCTTTCTCTTTCTGGCCGGACTTATTATCCATGTCTATCAGACAATATATTTTGTCATACCCATCGGCAATACATTCTTCCACTCTTGCAATGAGATAGTCCATCCCGTCCTTTACAACTTTGGGATATACGTTCGCCGCCAGCAATCCCTGCATTGACAAGAGATAATACTGTTCCGTCGGACCTTCTCCAATCACAGCTATGCCGGCTCCCTGCCTGAAAGAGCGCTTTTTACGATCTGAGCGTTTCATCTTTTACTTGTGTTGATGGCGAGGAAAGGCGAGCCGACTTGTGGACGGGCGCCTAATTTGCCGAGTTTGTAGGCATTGAATATGGATGCGTTTTTGTGCAGGTTGAAATCATCGGCCGAGAATAAGTCCGTTGATGCGGTTTCTTTCTCTTTTTCAGTGAACCATGCCATATCGCGACGCATGAAATCCTCCGTCAGAATAAGCTGGTCATGTATGGTGAACAGCAATTGTGCCTCGCTTTCGTTCGACAGAAATGTCTGAAGGAAATATACCAGCAGATCGTGATGAAGGGAATCATCAAGTTCATCAATCATGAGGAATCGGTCAGACTTTATGGCGCCGAACAGAATATCCATTTTTTCTACAAACGACAGTGTGCCGTCCGACTCAGACTCGATTGGCATGGTGAAACGACCTTTGTCATAGTCATGCTCAAACTCGATTTTGCTTTCCCCTCTTTCGGCAGGACGATTGACAATATTGGTTATATTGAAATCAGCCTCCTTCACCGCACGCAAGATAAAGTCTTTCCTCTCTTGTTGCAGGATGGTGACTTTCAGAAGCTCTGTGATGTTGGTATGCACCTGGGACGCCAGTATGGAATTACGGATATAGCTTACAACCGTCTCAAAGGCAGGAGCCTCGACCGAAATCTTATTATAGGTTGACAGCACGCTGTGATTAGCCAGTGTGTTGGTCGTGATAACCGTTGATGTTTTGCTGTCAAGGCCGACATTCTTGCCGAATGTTATTTCCGGCAGATTTATCTCGTAATTGTGCTTGCGTTCATAAAACAGCGATGACACGCCGTTAGGATTAAACTCCAGCAATTCATAGGCTATTGTATCGCCGTTGTACTCAATGCGGTAGTCATACTTTACGCCATTGATAAAGAAGGATACCGTCATTTTTGTATTCTCGTCACGTCGCATGGCAAACGGTCGGAAGAGGATTTTTTCATCTTTCGATGCACACGGCTGATACAACTTAGCCCATACATCGGCAATCGCATAAAGCAGATTGGTCTTGCCTGATGCGTTGGCGCCGTAAACCGACGACATACGCAGGACACGGGTAACGCTCCCGCTCCTGGGGTGCTTTACCTTTATTATAAGGCTATCCTCAGACGTATTGTCGTTGGATGCCTCAAATGAGATTTCCTGATGGGCAGAAAAGGAGAGGAAATTCTCCACGGAAAAGTCAAGTATCATACTTTTTATGGCTGTTTTCGTAATTCAATTACAAATTTACGTCAAAAAAGGTTCACATACAAGTTTTCCCCTGATTTTCTCAATTAAAAGCGGTAAGAGGCTGGGCGGTCTGCATTATTGGCGGCGTTATGCCGTCAAAAGGTGACGGTGCAGTCACTGAGACCTTTTGACCGCATCGCGCCTATGGACAACTGCGGAACACCGAGAACCGGCAACGCCTCTGAGGATTGGCAACGGCTTCGCTGATGCCACCTCTGAGACTTATTGCCGTTCTTCTGTGTTCTTTTTCGCAGCGCTGCGAAAGCGCTGCGCGATAACTAACCCTCGGGTTCTCATCTCCTGCTTTCACGCAAAAAAAAGCAACCCTGGCGGGCTGCTTTTTTGCGGAAAGACAGGGATTCGAACCCTGGGTACCCGTAAGGGTACAACGGTTTTCGAGACCGTCCCGATCGACCGCTCCGGCATCTTTCCTTGCGGTTGCGACTGCAAAAGTAGCATTTTTTTTTCATTCGGCAAAAAAATTCGCGGCGTTTTCGTATATTTGCACATCATGAGAAATACGATTCTATTCTTTGCCCTGCTGGCAGCGGGCTGCGCGCGAGGCATGCAGGCAATGCCCGCGGGGGCAACGCCGGAGACTACACTCTGGTACACGGCACCGGCTGAGCAGTGGGAGGAGACGCTGCCCGTGGGCAACGGGCGCATGGGCATGACGCCCTACGGCAATCCGCTGCACGAGCATGTGGTGCTCAACGAGATAAGTATGTGGAGTGGCTCCCGCGCCAACTATGACAACCCGGATGCGTCGCACAGTCTGCCGGAGATTCAGCGGCTGCTGCGCGAGGGCCGCAACCGTGAGGCTCAGGAGCTGATGTACCGCACCTTTGTGCCCACGCAGACCACCGACGGGGGCACCTACGGCAGCTACCAGATGCTGGCCGACCTGCACATAGATTTCAGTTATGCCGATACGACATGGACTGCCTACACCCGACGTCTGGAGCTGCCGGAGGCATGCGCCTATGCGGCCTACACCGTCGGCGGCGCCGAGTATGTGCAGGAATGCTTCGTGCCTCGTGGCTCGGACGTAATGATATGGCGCGTGCGCGCCTCGCGGCCCGGAGCCGTCAGCTTCACTGCCAGGCTGACGCGGCCGGAGCGCTACCCTGTGAGCAAGGCCGGCACGGCCACGCTACTGATGACCGGTACGCTTGACAGCGGTCAACCGGATGCGGAGGGAATGAAGTACGCCCTCGCCGCCGGCATACGCGCCACGGGCGGGACATGCCACGCCACAGACAGCACTCTGCAAGTCAGCGGCGCCACGGAAGCCTGTATAATAATGAGTGCGGCCACCGACTACCTCTACGGCGCCCGCTACTCCACGCAGGCGCTCCACGCCGTGAACGATGCCATGCGCGAGGGCGACACCGACGCCATCAAGGCTCGCGGCATCGAGGCTCACCGCAGCCTCTACGACCGCGCCGCCGTGTCGCTGCCGCGCACCGAGGCGTCGCATCTGCCCACCGACCGCCGCATCGAGTCGTTTGTCACGGCTGAAGACCCTTCGCTGGCGGCCCTGTACTATAATTACGGACGCTATCTGCTTATATGCAGCACGCTACCGGGCTGCCTGCCGCCCAACCTGCAGGGGCTATGGGCCGACGGCATCGCCACGCCCTGGAACGGCGACTATCACACCAACATCAACGTGCAGATGAACCATTGGCCGGCCGAGCCGGGCAATCTGGGAGAGCTGCACGGACCACTCATCGACCTGGTGCGTCGGGCCGTCAGCTCCGGCGAGCATACGGCGCGCGTGTTCTACGGTCCGGACGCGCGGGGATGGGTGATGCACATGATGACGAATCCCTGGCGCTACACCGACCCCGGGCAACATCCCTCCTGGGGCGCCACCAATACCGGCGGCGCATGGCTCTGCGCCCACCTCTGGGAGCATTACCTCTACAACCCTGACTCCACTTACCTGTCGGAAATATATCCCATAATGAAGGGCGCCGCCGAGTTCTTCCGGTCGACCATGATACGTGAGCCGAAACACGACTGGCTTGTGACGGCGCCGTCGTCGTCGCCCGAGAATACATTCCGCATCGGCTCCGACCCGACCGAGGTGAGCGTATGCATGGGTCCGACGATGGACTCGCAGATAGTGCGCGAGCTCTACGGCAATGTGGCCGCCGCAGCCGACATCCTCGGCATCGACAAAGCGTATGCCGACTCGCTGCGGGCCGACATGGCGCAGCTGCCGCCCGACCGCATCGGTCCCGACGGGCGCCTCATGGAGTGGCTTGAGCCATACGCGGAAGTAGACCCGCACCACCGCCACGTAAGCCATCTCTACGGTCTGCACCCCGGCAACCAGATTTCAGCCATCCGCACTCCCGAACTGGCCGAGGCATGCCGACGCACCCTCGACCGCCGCGGCGATGCCGGCACGGGCTGGAGCCGCGCCTGGAAGGTGAACTTCTGGGCTCGTCTGGGCGACGGTAACCGGGCTTACCGCCTGCTGCACGCGCTGCTCGCTCCGGCCTACACCCGCGAGAACCCGCGGCAGCACGGCCCGGGTACATTTCCCAATCTGTTCTGCTCCCATCCACCGTTCCAGATGGACGGCAACTGGGGAGGCGCCGCCGGCATAGGCGAGATGCTGCTTCAGAGCCAGGACGGATTCATCAATCCGTTGCCCGCGCTACCCGACGCGTGGCCCGAAGGCTGCATACGCGGTTTCAGAGTGCGCGGAGGCGACACCGTCGACATGAGCTGGACCCGCGGCGGCCGCGACATAGACATCATCCTCACCGCCGGTGCGCTGCCGGAGCGCACCCTGCGCATCCCCTCCGGTACAAAAACGCTGAGCATCAACGGCAAAGCATTCCGCCCCGAGGAGTATCGAGTGCTGTGCCTCGCCCCCGGACAGAAATGCAGCATACACATCGGCCGCTGACGATTTGCCGATTACGGAAAATTTTCTTAAATTCGCGGACTCACTATTGAACCTGATGATATGAACACACATCGTTATTGCGTGATTATGTGCGGCGGCATAGGCAGCCGCTTCTGGCCCTACAGCCGCAGCGCCAGGCCCAAACAGTTCATCGACTTCATGGGCACAGGCCGCAGTCTGCTCCAGATGAGTTACGACCGCCTTCTCCCCATAATCCCTAAAGAGAACGTGCTGGTGCTCACCAATGAAGCCTACACCGGCCTCGTGCGCGAACAGCTGCCCGACCTCGACCCGGCGCAGATCCTGGCCGAGCCTGCACGCCGCAACACCGCGCCCTGCATAGCGTGGGCCGCCTGGCGCATCTATGCCCGCGACCCGCAGGCCAGTATCATCGTAACTCCGAGCGACCACCTCATCACAGGCGAGACTCTCTTCGTCGACAGTCTGCGCCGCGGATTTGAATTCGTCGAGAGCCACGACGCCCTCCTCACCCTCGGTATCACGCCCGTGCGCCCCGAGACCGGCTACGGCTACATACAGGTTGGCGAATCCGTCAGCCAGGATCTCAACAAAGTCAAGACCTTCACCGAGAAGCCAGACCTCGAGCTCGCCAAAGTGTTCCTCGCAAGCGGCGAATTCTTCTGGAACTCAGGCATATTCCTCTGGTCGGCCGCCAGCATCAAGGAAGCTTTCCGCCTACACGCTCCCGAGATTGCTGAGAAGTTCGACGCCGGCAACAGCGTCTACGGTACCCCTGCCGAAACCGAATTCATTGACCGCGAGTTCCCCGCCTGTCCCAGCATCAGCATCGACTACGCCGTCATGGAGAAAGCCTCCAACGTCTACGTCGAGACCGTACACTTCGGCTGGAACGACCTCGGCACATGGAGTGCCCTTTACGACAACTCGCCCCGCAACAGCGACGCCAACGTGGCGCAGAACTGCAATGTCCTCGCCTACAACAGCCACGGCAACATCTTCGCCGTCAGCGGCGACAAGCTCATGGTGGTCGATGGCCTCGAGGACTACATCGTGGCCGATGCCGGCGACGTCCTCCTCATCTGCCCCAAGAGCCGCGAACAGAGCATCAAGCAGATGGTGAACGACGCCAAAAACCGCTTCGGCGACAAATATCTGTAAAGCATTTTTTGCATATTTTTTCGGCCGTTATAACCAAATATCGAAAAATTTCCGTAATTTTGCTGCGCCTTAAGGCGCCGACCGGCTCCGAGAGGCGCAGAAACTCTTCGAGAACATTCATAACCCAATAGTTTATCAAATATTTACTATGACTAAAATCGGTATTAACGGCTTCGGCCGTATCGGTCGCTTCGTATTCCGCGCCAGCACAAAGCGCGACGACATCGAAGTAGTTGCTATCAACGACCTTCTTCCCGTAGACTACATGGCCTACATGCTCAAGTATGACACAATGCACGGCCACTTCGACGGCACCGTTGACTACGACATGGAGAAGAGCGAGCTCATCGTAAACGGCAAGCACATCCGCGTTACCGCATGCCGCGACCCGAAAGAAATCAACTGGGGCGCTGTAGAGGCAGAGTACGTCGTTGAGTCCACCGGTCTCTTCCTCACTCAGGAAAAGGCTCAGGCACACATCGAAGCCGGTGCCAAGTACGTTGTTATGTCGGCTCCCTCGAAGGACGCTACTCCCATGTTCGTATGCGGCGTAAACGACAAGACATACGCAGGCCAGCAGTTCGTTTCCAACGCCAGCTGCACCACCAACTGCCTCGCTCCCATCGCCAAGGTCCTGAACGACAAGTTCGGCATCACCGACGGCCTCATGACCACTGTACACTCCACCACCGCTACCCAGAAGACCGTTGACGGTCCCTCCATGAAGGACTGGCGCGGCGGCCGTGCTGCCAGCGGCAACATCATCCCCTCCAGCACCGGCGCTGCCAAGGCTGTAGGCAAAGTTATCCCCGAACTCAACGGCAAGCTCACCGGCATGTCGATGCGTGTCCCCACTCTTGACGTCAGCGTTGTCGACCTCACCGTCAATCTCGCCAAGCCCGCTACCTACGCTGAAATCTGCGCTGCCATGAAGGAAGCCAGCGAGGGCGAGCTCAAGGGTATCCTCGGCTACACCGAAGACGCAGTGGTAAGCAGCGACTTCCTCGGTGACACCCGCACCTCCATCTTCGACGCAAAGGCAGGTATCGCTCTGACCGACACCTTCGTTAAGGTTGTCAGCTGGTACGACAACGAGATCGGCTACTCCAACAAGGTGCTCGACCTCATCGCTGTCATGAAGAAGTACAACGGCTAATCCACAGCTGTTCATCCATAAAAAGCGCACCGCGGAAGCGGCGCGCTTTTTTGTTGCGTAACTAAGCCTTCTTGCGGCGCGGAAGCATGATATAGAGTACGGCGCAGAGGATGATGAGGATGGCCGCGGAGACTACGGCGCGGAATCCGGTGGCCTCGGAGCCGAACTGTGTGCCGAAGGGATATAGCGCGTTGACCATGCTCGAGAAGTCCCAGAGGGTGGAGGCCACGGTGAGGACGGTGAGCAGCGTGAGCAGGGCGTTGACGCGGCGGTCGGAGGTCTTGGCGCGCTGTTCGTTGCAGGTGGCGATGTAGCTGCGGAGCAGGCTGCGCTCCGGGGCGAGGTCGAGCGAACGGTCGATGGCCCGGTCCACCTCTCCGGGCATGAAGTTGTAGCTGATGTGGTGGAAGCAGCATGTGCGCTCAAACTCATTGAGCTCTTTCTCTATGTCCTCGCCGGCGTCGGGGTCGGCGCGGAAGCGTGCGTTCTGGCGGTAGAGGTAGAACTTGCTGAAGAGGCCGTGCATGTAGATTTTGCCGAAGTAGTCCTCGCACCAGTTCTGCACCATCCAGTCCGGCACGTCGTGCGCAAGGATGGTGAAGGTGTCGAACAAAGCGAGCGCCGTCCAGTTGTTGTAGAAACTCAGTTTGCTGTCGCGGATAGTCGCGGCGAGGTAGGAGGGCGAGATTTCGTCCGGGTCAGCGGGATCGTAGGGCGCTACCCGTACAAGCGAGCCGAGCTGAAAGAGGGTGGCGTCGCCGGCGGCTGCCGCAACGGCTTCAGGGGTGAGACAGCGTACTATGTGGAAAAGTTTCAGCTTGTTGCCGCTTTCAATCATTGGCGCGTCGGCGGGAACGCCGAGAGCGTCCATGGCGCGGCGCAACGGCCGGGCTATCGCCGGTACGGATGCAAAATTGCCGCGCAGCCGCGAGAGGGTGAGGGTGAAGGCGTTGAGGTCGTCGCCTTCCAGCGTGAGCTCGATGGCGTATAGCACCATGCCGAAGGGCATCAGGCACAGGCGAATGCTCCGCAGCTGTCCCTCGCAGCCGGCTGCAAACTCGGGGCCTGCGCCGCCGCAGCACGGGGTGGTGAAGGTCAGGACGGGCCGGTCGTTGTCACCGTCGCCGGAGCCGAGCCAGAAGTCGACGAACTCGGGGTAGTAGAATCGGCGGTATTCATCGGCGGCGGCTTTGTCGTAGGGCTGCATGGCCCAGCCGGCGTCGGCGAGCGCCCGGATACCGTCGGGGCGGGGTAGGCGGCTGCTGAAATAGCCACATAGGAAGCAAGTGTCGGAGTATTGTGCCATATGGCTGCAAATCTAACCATTAAATTTCGTTTTTGCAAAAAATTGGGTATCTTTGCAAAAAACCAGCGAAAACACATGGCATCTCCTCCCTCCACCCCCGCACAACGCATGGCCGAGGCTCTGGCCGAAGGGCGCCGTCTGCCCGAATACGAGGCGCTGCTGAGCAGCAGCATAGAGCGCCTGCCGTTCACTATGTCCAATCCGCTGGCCCGCGCCGAACAGTCGCGCGCCGAGTCGGACTACAAAGAGGCGCTGACCCATCTGCTTGACTTCTTCGAGATGTCGGTGCAGTGGCTCAACTGCTATCTGCTGGCGCGGATGGCGCCCCTTGCCGCCGGGGCCGACGCGCAGGCGCGCAAGGCTCTGGAGCGCGTGGTGCGCACCATCGACATGAAGCGCCCGCTGTCGTTCGGCGACCATGTGAACGAACTGCTGCAACCCCTGATGCTGGCCGCCCTGCGCCTGCTGCCCGACGACGCCCTGGTGCGCTCGCTGAGCGCCAACGTGGTGTCGGCGCGCTTCAACATCCTCGCCGGGTCGGCTCGGCAGACGGGCGTCGTGAAGGTGCGCAACGACTTCAAGGGCCACAGCACATCGCTGGCGCAGTCGTTCTATCAGCGCGCGTTCGACAGTCTCAGCAGCCATTTGCTCGCCATGCTCAAGGGATTGGAGCCGTTGCATACATATTCTTTCTACGCCGCTGATGCCGCAGGGTGTCTCCTCGACGCCCGCAGCCGCGACGAGCAGCTGCCGCCGGCCGCCGGTGCCGCGTTTGCCGCTGAGCCGGGTCACTATTATGTAGCGGACGCCTCGGGCAACGTGTGCGACGTATGGCCTCTGGCGATGCTTAGCGCCGACGGCTACATCTTCTTGTTCCAGACGCTTAAGGACGAGAGCATCTGCTACGAGTCGTCGAGCCAGCTGGTGCATCGCTTCGAGACCGAGGACATGAACGCCGCGCTCGACGTCTGCCTGGCGCGTGTGGTGCCCTCTTTCGACGTGGCCCGCGAGATGAACTGGCAGGAGATACTGGACGCCGCGGCGGTGCATTCGCGCGCCTACATGATGCAGGTGCAGAAGGAAAAGAAATTCAGCAGCGAGCTGTTCGTGGACCGGCGCGAGCTCGGACGCATGTTTGCCGACTTCAGGGCCGACGCCGCCCGGACGCTCATGGCGCTGCCGGGCGAGGCCGGGCAGGGTAAGACCAACCAGCTGTGCCACTGGACGTCGGAACTGCTGCGCGAGGGCCGCGCGGTGCTCATCTTCAACAGCGCCGAACTCGGCGCCTGCGGGCTGCCCGCGACGCTGCGCGACATCTTCGGCGTGAGCCGTCGGCGCAACATCGAGCGTGTGCTGGAGACGCTCCACACCAAGGCGGAGGAAAGCGGTGAGAACGTGTATTTCCTCTTCGACGCGCTGAACGAATGCCTCAGCTACACCACTCCGGACGGTCAGCCCGACACGGTTCCGGGCCCCGTGGCGCTGTTCCGCGACATCACAGAGCTATTAGTGCGGCCCGACAGGCCGCGATTCAAGGTGGTGGCTACGTGCCGCAGCTTCACGTGGAAGAACAGCATACTGCCCGCCGTCACGCCCGACCCGGCGCTTTGCTTCAGCCCCGCCGACGGCGGCGGCGACGGGTGCAGCGTAGGAGGCTTCAGCGCCGAGGAGACACGCGAGGCCTACCGCATCTACGGCAAGCTGTACCAGATGCAGTCGGACTTCGAGAGCATCGACCGCCGCGTGCTCCTGCGTCTGCGCGATCCCCTCACGCTCAAGTACGCCTGCGGCAACAATATAGGCAAGGTGTTCGTGAGCGACCCGGCGCGCTTTACGTCGGTGAGCCTTTTCGCAACCATGCTTGACGACATCCGCGAGCGCGCCTTCGCCGGACGCCTTCAGTGCGAGCTGATAGACGAGCTGGCCGACCGTATCCTCGACACCTATCTGGACGGCCGTCCCGCCGCCAGCATCTCCTCGGCTGCTCTGCTTCAGGCGCTTGACGACGCGTCATCGCCGCTGCACCGCCTGGCCTCGATGGTCTATAAGCCCGACGGCGGCGTGAGCGTGGCCTACGCCGAGCTGCTGCGCAGCCCAGAGCGCCCCATCCTGAAGGAGTGCGTGCGCACGCTGTCCGGCGGCGAGCGCAGCAATGTGGTGGAATTTATCTACGAGCGTTTCCTGGAGTACGCGCTGTGCCTCTCGTTCAGGCGGCGCCACGGCGGCGCTCCCGCCACGGCCGACTATCTGCGCGTGCTGGACGGCACGGAGGCCAACGCCGTGCTCATAGGCGCGCTGCGCAATTCGCTGCTGACCGACCTGGCCGACGGCCGATACGACACTCTCCTGGAGCTGACGGCGCTGCACAGCACGCGCCCCGACGTGATGCAGCTCACCAACGATGTGGCCGACGTGCTCGTGGGCGAAAACTACGAGCCGCAGCTCACGGAGCTGCAGCGGCGGATGCTCGACGCACTGCCTCCCGACCCCGCGCTGATAGCGGGCTACAACGAGACGCAGCGCAGCATAGCCGCCGCAGAGGCCACGCCGGAGCTGATAGTCCGTAACCGTGAGCTGGGCGCGCGCCTGGCTCCCATCCGGCGTCTGCGCACGGCGGCCTCGGTGTCGCTGACGAATATGCTCCTCAGCGACTACTTCAACGAGGGGCTGTACGCCTCGGACCCGATGCTGACGATGTGGCGCCTGATGGAGGACAGCATCACCGACGTGAGCGACGATGCCTGCAAGCAGGCCTATTATCTCTCGCAGCGTCGCCACACGCGTGGCGGAGTACCTCTGCGCGAGAATCTTACGGCGCGGATCGTGCGCGAGATGCTCGACGACGTGCAGCGCCGCAGCCTGGCTTCGAATCTGCTTGCCGGAAGCCGCCGCCGGCGCATGATGCGCTTCGTGGAGACCGGCGTGCGCCTGGCCGTGCTGCTCATTATCGACGCCTGCATGGCTCCGAAGCCCGACGACGCCATGGTGGACGACATGCTGGAACGCATACGCGGCCTCGCCTCGTATGCCACGTTGCGCTTCTCGCTGGTGCGCATGGCGATGCCGTTCCTCCAGACCGTGATGCGCCGACAGATAACATTCCAGAGCGACTACGTGAACAACGCCGTGGAGTATGCCGGCTTCTGGGACGATGCCGTGGTGCCTGCTGCAGCGTCGGCCGACCGCTGGAGCCGCCGCCTGACGGGCGATATAATGGACTTCGTGGGCCACTACGGGCGCGCGAGCCGCGGCGAGGGCGACACAGCCGCCGAGGCTGCCGGGTTCGCCGCGCTGCATCCGGCCATCGCCGACGCATACAGTACGGGATGCAGCTTTTCCTACTTCGTGCTGGAGCGCATCCTCGTAGTCATGGGTACGGCTGCGTGGAGCAATATCAGTCCGCTGATACGCAGGCTGCTGGCGCCCGGCCGCGAGCGCGACGCATGGAGCGACTATTCGCAGATGTCGCTGCTCTATGTGCTCTACCAGGTGCAGTACAACTCGGGCGCCGACAATCCCGAGATCCTGGAAATCTACACGCGCGAGGCGGCCGACTGGACGCGCCGCTGCCGCGGACGCTTCCGTGCGCGCAACAGCGCGCGGGCCAACGCCACGGGCTACTACAAGCGCAACGTAATGAACTGGTACGGCGTGGTCTACTGCCGCCACTGCGGCGATGGCACGGCGCGCCCGGGCGACGGCCGCTGCGCCCCGTTGTTCTATGAGCTTATCGACAGGGCCATAGCCGACGCCGACCGCGGGATGCTGCTGCATATGCTCGACAATATATCGGAGATGATAGGTGACTGCGGCCTGATAGAGCTGCCTCTACAGCTCATGCGCCATATTCTGGCGGCTTATCCCACGGCTGAGGACGTGCGCAGGCTTGACGCCGCGCCGTCGGACAATCCCGACCACGACGGCCGCACGCTCGTGGCCGAGGCGGGGCGTGTGCTCAGCACCGCCCACCGCTACTTCCCGGAGCGCACGCGCAGCTTCCTGCAGGGCGAGCTCGCGGGGCTTTCCTTCCCCGGCGTGGCGGCCTATCGCGAGGAAATACTCGGCAATATAGGCGACACGGAGAAGCTGAGCGACCTCTTCACGCACCGCTTCGGCAACTTCCTGATGTGGTCGCTGCTCAACAACGAGGCCGTGGACCGCTTCGCCACGGAGGCTATACGCACGGCTCCGCAGTCGCGCGACTGTTTCCAATGGTACAACAGCGTGGTGCGCATACTCTGCCGCCACCTATTCAAGATAAAGATATGAAGACGAAAGTGATTATAGGAGTGGGCGCTGCCTGCGCTGCCGTGCTTGGTTATGCCGCATGGTGCGCCGTGCCCGGCATATTCGCCCGCAGGGGCATGAGCACCGAGGCTCCGCGCCGCTATATCGTGGTGGCTCACCGCGGAGGCGCCGGCATAGCGCCGGAGAATACGCTTTTAGCCATGGAGCGCGGCATCGCCGCCGGAGCCGACATGCTGGAGATTGACATCCACCAGACGGCCGACAACGCCCTCGTGGTGTGCCACGACGCGAGCGTGGACCGCACGACTGACGGCCACGGCACAATTGCCGACATGACCCTTGAGGAAATCAAGGCGCTGCACATCAAGGACGCCGACGGCAACGTGACCGACCAGCGGATTCCGACGCTCGACGAGGTGCTGGAGCTTGTGGGCGACCGTGCGCGCCTGCTCGTGGAGGTGAAGCACGCCCGCGGGCAGTATCCGGGCATCGAGCAGCGCATGGTGGAGGCATTCCGCCGTCACGGGGCCTGCGGCCGCGTGGTGGTGCAGAGTTTCAGCGACGAGGTGCTGGCCGTGACGCACGCCCTGGCTCCTGAACTGCGACTCGAGAAGCTTCTGATATGCCGGATGCGCGGTCTGCCGCTGATATTCGACGGCGGCTTCTCGGCATTCGACTACGACCGCTACCGCCACGTATCATCGTTTAATTTCTACGCCAACTCCGTGACCCGCAGCATTATCGACGATATGCACGCACACGGCAAGGAGGTGAAGATCTGGACCCTCGACTCACCCGCCTCTGCCCCCGACCTCCCCGTGGACGGCATCATCACCGACCGCCCCGACCTGTGGAGGTGAGCAGTTCTAAATTATTTGCTAAGCTGGTATAAGGTTATGATTAATAGGATAACTAAAAATGTAGTCTTGATTTTTGGCATCTTTTTTTGTGTGCTTCATCTACAGGCCCAGTCTCACTTCAAATTATATAAAAGTGAAGGACACTTCTATTTTAATGGTCAAATGAATGAAACACGTGTTGACAGTATTCTTTTGGAGACGGGATGCAGCTACATCATGTGCAATGAGTCATTCTTTAACAAAATCAGTAAAGCTACAGCTTTCGCGCCCGATTCAGTTGAATTTACTTATGCTAAATCGTATCGGAAAGAGTATGCTGTTCAAAGTGTTCATCGTGGAAGAATCAAAATCGGCGATTTTTATTACGAAGACAAAATAATTGTTCTCAAAGATTTTAATCATCTACTTTTGCCGATTCATTTGCTACACTATAAGGATGAGACACAGGACATGTTGGTGCGTCTAAATTTTGGGAAACTAACAATGGACTTTGTGCCAGGCAGTGAGGTCGATTTAAGCGATAAAAATTCGTTCAGAATCGTTGAGCTGCAGCCAAGACCTATCATTGAAGCTTCAATAGAGATTGAGGATGAAAAGCGGACAATCGGGAAAATGACCGCAAGATTAAATTTTGATTTGGGATGCGCAAATTGCGTATCTTTATTCGGACGTCGTCAGGAAGTCGCTAATTGGATTAATGATACCAATTTCCGGAAAATCACCACATATCAGCTGAATGGCAAAAAAGCGGGGAAAGGAATTCTCGCAAAGAGATGCTCTGTCGGCGAGTTACGTGCCAAAAATATTCTTGTTAATATTTTGAATTGGTCTGTCAATGATATGGATGGTCTGATTGGACCCTCTTTTTTTGGTAATAGAGATGTGTATTTAAACTCATCTAAAAGACTGATTTACTATTGAATAGGAGGTCTTGAGGCAAAATTTGATATTGCCTTTTGGGTATGGTTGTTACAGTTAATGATTATATCTGTTTTAGTCATAGTGAAGATGATATGGTTTTATACAAAACACATACCTATGAGACAGCTAATGCCAAAACCAATCAGTATTGCAATCGTAAAACTGGCGAATGTGCCTATGAGCACATACTCTGTAATTTTTATGTCTTTAGCTTTGTTCAGTTCTCCGAATCTGAAAACTGATTTCGCTGCCAATAAGAAGCCTATACCTTCTATATTGTCTGTGAATATGAATGTCAGAATCAGTATTCTTTCAAGATACCCAATCCACTTGCCGGCATTTGGCAAACCTTGAGATGATGCATCGGATGGCATCCATTTTTCAAATTCGATAAAGGATTTTATCAAAATCGAAGTGGGGGTAAGCACAGCAATATATGCAGTGGCGATAAGCCATAAATTTGTTGATATTTCATAAGCCATGTCTACTTGAGGAATTTTTGCAAAAAGGAACCACCATAAGCCGATTATGACGCAGTAGTGAGCAATTTGGTCCCATATAAGACTGATGAAATCTTTTCTCTTGCTCATAGTTTTGACCAGATCTATTACGAAGTGGCTGACTCCAATGACGGTGGGAATTATCCAGCATGTCCATTGAGCAACGAATACATATGCCAACGCCGCCTGAATAAGGGCATGCAGAATGAGAGCCTTGTATTTTGCGGCGGAATTGTTTGAGAATTTATCAGCGCACATTCTGTCACTCTGGAAAAAGAAGTCTCCCGCCAGATGTCCTGCAATGAGTTTTATTAGTATGATTGTGTTCATCATATCCTTTCTTTAAGGAGTTCCTTGAATCTGTTGATATACAGATTTATCAATTCGTTCTTACCGGCTCTCAGAGCCTTGTCGACCATCTGTCGTGTAATCCCGAGCAGACATCCGATTTCGGCATGGCTGATGTCCGTTGTCAGACTTTGAAAAATAACGCGGCTTTGGCTTTGGGTCCATCCGGAAATGATGTCATCAGCAAAAGCAGTCGAGACACATAACTCCTTATTAACTTTTTCCCAAGGCGTCTCTATTATCAGCCGACGCTTACCTATGGCATCAAGTCCTCTGCCTGACGCCCTGTATGCCTCGCCGTCACTCATGGCAAGTGTTCCGTTTTCATATTCCACCGTTCCTATTCCAATTGACAATCGGGCATCCCATTGGCACTTATACTCAGTGAACTTATAGGAACGGATATGAGCTCGTATGGCGAGAGCCGCCGTTAATGAATCAACGGGATTCCCAACCCTTATCTGAAAACTGTCGCCACGAAAAATTTCCAAATCAAATTTTGTCAAGGTCGACAGTAACTCCGGCAGCGATTGCAGCATTCGCAACATTGAGTTGCGCTCTTCCGCAACCATCTTGGTGGAATCCACAATATCGCCGGTTATTATCGCTCCGATTTTCATAAAATGAAATTTTGTGCAAATATAGGCATTAGTATTGGAATGTGCAACTGAAATAGGTTGCTTTTGCCGTTTGCAACCTTAAAAGGTTGTGTATTGCATGAGCACGAGCAGATGCGTTTTTTCTGCTTCTACTGAGAGTATATCACTTCTGCTGCGTTGACCGGATTCAACCTGCGACGAACGTGGGCTGTCCTTGTTTTACGGATAGCCATAAATTTATTATACTCTTGATTCTGCTATTGTGTCCTTTTTTTAAGATAAATAAAATAACCGCCGGCTGCGGATGGAGGCGGCCGGCGGTCTGATGGGTTGTGTCTGTCGGATTATCAGAACATCTTGTCGGGGTACTCGCCGGCGGCGTGGAGGGCGGCAAGACGGTCGACTACGCCCTGACGGTCGGCGGCGTAGGTGACGCCGAACCAGCGGGAGTCGGTGTCGAGCACGCGCACGGTGGCCTCGCCGCTGTTGATGAGCGTGTCGATGCAGGTGGGGATGTAGAATTCGCTCTTCAGCTCTGTGCCGTGGGCGTCGAGGAAGCGGCGGAACTCGCGGTCGCTGTAGTCGAAGTATTCGGGAGTGAAGCCCCAGAGGTTCATGCTCACGGGTGTGGCGGGGTCGAGGTGGCATGTGGCGCCGTTTTCGTCGGTGAAGGCGATCTTGTGGTCGGCGTCGTAGCCGATGTCGGTGCGCTCGGTCACTTTGGTTAGCATCTTGTCGGCGTTGGTCTCGCATACGCCGCGGGCCACGGTACCGTTTTCGGTCATGGTGTTGCCTACGCGGAAGCCCACCATGCAGTAGTCACCCTTGCGGTCGTGGGGACGGGAGAGCTCGCGGGCGATCACCTCAAAGGCGTCACGGCCGTAGAAGTCGTCGGCGTTGATTACGGCGAAGGGCTCGTTGATGACGTCGCGGCCCATGAGTACGGCGTGGTTGGTGCCCCAGGGCTTCACGCGGTCGGCGGGTGCGGTGTATCCTTCGGGGAGCTTGTCGATGGACTGGAACACTACCTCGACGGGTACGTGGCCTTCATATTTGCTGAGGATTTTGGCGCGGAAATCGGGCTCGAAATCTTTGCGGATCACGAATACTACTTTGCCGAATCCGGCACGTATAGCGTCGAAGATGGAGTAGTCCATGATGGTCTGGCCCTGAGGGCCTACGCCGTCAAGCTGCTTGAGGCCTCCGTAGCGGCTGCCCATGCCGGCGGCAAGGACGAAAAGTGTGGGTTTCATAGGGTATATTGCGTAACGATTGGTTGATTTGCTGTCAGATTGAGTTCAGCCCCCAGAAAATCACAATCAGAAAAGCGGCGAGCACGACGAGAATGACTCCGGCGGCAATCAGTGCCGTAGTGGCAAGGTTGCGCCAGGCGCGCGTGTGGGCATGCAGGCCGAGGACGCCGGCGACGAATGCGGCGATGCCGACGCCGAGGGCCACATAGCCGTTGAAGCAGAGGGCCACCCATGCGGCGATGGCGAGAACGGCTGCCAGTGCTGCCATCCATGTGTGCCACCCGGCTGCCGGCGCTGTGGCGACCACGGCTTTAGGAGCCTCGGCGGCGTGAGGGACAGGAGTCTCTGCTTGCGGTATGTTTTTTTCGTCGTTCACTTTTCTACTTGGATTCCGGTATGCAAATTTACGCTTTTTTTACGAGTCCGTATATTTATAAGACAATAATTGTGAAAAAAAGTTTAATGCAGGCGTTCTAAAAAGTACTTTGTTTATGCGGCAGGCTGAAAAGACATAGGAATGCTCATCGGTGCGTTCCTATGGTTTGTCCTGTAAAGATTTCCATGGTTTTGTATCGAGGGTTAACATATGTTTTCAACAGCCCCCACAAATAATAACTATGCCGGTGTAAGTGGAGCAGACCGCGTAAAGATTAGGAAATAATAGTTATATTTGCAAAAAATACCATCAGCCATGCGAAAAACACTTGTATCATTAGTGCTTGCGGGCGCTGTCGCAGCCGCGGCCGCAGGCGAATACCGCAATCCGGTCATTCCCGGTTTCTACCCTGACCCGAGCATCTGCCGTGTCGATTCTGATTTCTATCTTGTGAACTCGTCGTTCCAGTTCTTCCCGGGCGTGCCCGTGTGGCACAGCCGCGACCTCGTCAACTGGGAGCAGATAGGCAATGTGCTGGACCGTCCGTCGCAGCTTCCCCTGGGTACGGCCAACGCGTGGCTGGGCATCTATGCACCGACCATTCGCTACAACGACGGCACGTTCTATATGATTACCACCAACGTGGGTCCGCAGGCCGCGCCCCACAGCGGCAACTTCCTGGTGACGGCCACCGACCCGGCCGGCCCGTGGAGCGAGCCCGTGTGGCTGGAGCAGGGCGGTATCGACCCATCGCTGTACTTCGAGGACGGCAAGGTGTACATGACGAGCAATCCCGACGTTGGTATCTGGCTCTGCGAGATAGACCCCGCCACGGGGCGGCAGCTGACGCCGTCGCGCCGCATCTGGAACGGTACGGGCGGACGCCATCCCGAGGCGCCGCATATCTACAAGAAGGACGGCTGGTACTATCTGCTCATAGCTGAAGGCGGCACCGAGCTGGGCCACCACGTGACGATAGCCCGCAGCCGCGACATCTACGGCCCGTACGAACCCAATCCGTCCAATCCCATAATCACCAATTTCTGCCGTGCCGCGCAGGGCAGCCGCATTCAGGGTGTGGGTCATGCCGACCTTGTGGACGCACCGGATGGCTCTTGGTGGGCTGTGGCGCTCGGCTACCGCACGGTGGGCAACGGCGTACACACCCTCGGCCGCGAGACCATGCTGGCGCCCGTGCGCTGGGACGAGGGAGCATGGCCCGTAGTCAACGCCAACGGCACCGTCGACACCCTGATGCATGCCGCCACGCTGCCCGCGGTGCCGGTGCGCGCCGAGGCCACGGAGACCGACTTCCGTAAAGCCGACGCCCTCGGCTTCGAGTGGGTCTTTCTGTGCAATCCGCATACTGAAAACTATGTGCTCACGCGCCGCGGACTTACGCTCAAGGCCACTCCCACAGGCCTCGACGACGAGGGCAGCCCCACATGGACGGGACGCCGCCAGCGCTCGCACGACGCCGTATGCACCACCACGATGCAACTGCTGCCCGGCGCCGCGGCGGGAACGCGTGCCGGCATGACCGTGTACATGGAGCGCGGCAGTCACTACGACATCTTCGTGGAGATGCTGCCCGACGGCAAGGAGCAGGCCGTGTGCGAGCTGCGTCTGAATGCCATAACCCACCGATTCGACGCCGTGCCCGTCAAGGCCGGCAAGTGGCTGGACCTGCGCGTGGAGTGCGATGACGACATGTACACATTCTCGCTGAGCAGCGACGGCGGCCGCACCTGGACGCCCATGGGCCGTGCCAATGCCCGCTACCTTGCCACCGAGACCGCCGGAGGATTCACCGGCATGACGATAGGCCTGTTTGCCGTAGGTCTCGATGGCGGAGAAGCCACCTTCCGAAGCTTCACCATGAAATAATGCTACAAACCTTGATAAACCCTATGAGAAAAACCTTTATCGCCGCACTCGCGGCACTGACCTTGCCTGCCGCGGCTGCCGTGGCGGGCAACTACAGCGTGAGCTCGCCCGACGGCGGCCTGCGCGTCGACGTGACAACGGGCCACGGGCCCATGACGTGGACCGTCAGCCTCGACGGCCACGAGGCGCTGCTGCCCTCGCCCATGGGGCTGCGCCTGGCCGACGGACGCGTGCTGGGCGACGACGCCCGGGTGCGCCGCACGTCGCGCCGCAGCGTCGACGAGACCTTCGCCACGCCCCACTATCGCCAGGCCGAGGTGCGCGACTGCTACAACGAGCTGACGCTGACCATGCGCGGCTACAGCGTGCAGCTGCGCGCCTACGACGATGCTGCGGCCTACCGCTTCGTGCTGACGGGCCGTGCCTCCGACAGCCTCACGGTGGCCGCCGACGAGGCTGCCTTCAACTTCGGCGCCTCGCGCCGCACATGGCTGCCCTACAACAACGACCTGCGCAGCAGCGACTATCCCTACGGCTTCGCTTTCGAGTGCTACTACGACGAGGTGCCGCTGGGCGAGATGCCGGCCGACACCGTCAGCATCACGCCGCTGCTCGTTGAGCTGGACGGCGGCCGCAAGGCGCTCGTGATGGAAGGCATGCTCGAGAACTTCCCGGGCATGTTTCTGCGCCGCAGCGCCGACGGCGAGGGCCTGAAGGCCGAGCACGCACCAGTGCCGCTGCAGACCCGCGTGGGCGGTTTCAACAAGCTCAACCTGGTGCCCGTGGCCGGTGCCGACCACATAGCCCGCGTGGCCGGCAACGCTGTGCTGCCCTGGCGCGCCGTGGCCGTGACCTCCGACGACAGCCAGCTGCCCGCATCGACGCTGGCCATGCGCCTGAGCGAGCCCCTGCGCCTCGACGACACCTCGTGGATCAAGCCCGGCAAGGTGGCCTGGGACTGGTGGAACGACTGGGGCCTGACGGGCGTAGACTTCGAGGCAGGCATCAACACTGCCACCTACAAGCACTACATCGACTTTGCCACGCGCAAGGGCCTGCAGTACGTGATACTCGACGAAGGCTGGGCCAAGGACAACGGCGACATCCACGACATCAACCCCGACGTCGACCTCGCAGGCATCATCAACTATGCCCGCGGCAAGGGCATCGGCATCATCCTCTGGGCCACATGGCGACAGCTTAAGGACGACCCCGCCGGACTGATGCGCCACTTCGCCGACATGGGCGTGAAGGGCCTGAAAATCGACTTCTTCGACCGCGACGACCAGCCGCTCATCAGCTCGCTGGGCGAGATGGTGCGCCTCGCCGCCGACAACCATCTGCTGCTCGACCTGCACGGCATGCACCCCGTGGGTTGGCAGCGCCCCTATCCCAACCTCGTGAACTACGAGGGCGTGAAGGGCCTCGAGAACTACAAGTGGGGCGCCTACGGCCGTCCCGGCAACCCCGACCAGCTGCGCTACGACGTGACCATCCCCTTCATCCGCCAGGTGGCCGGTCCGCTTGACTACACCCCCGGCGCCATGCTCAACAGCACGGCCGCGAGCTACCGCCCGAGCAACGACGCGCCCATGAGCCTCGGCACACGCACCCATCAGGCCGCCATGTATGTGGTCTACGACGGCGCCCTGCAGATGATGGCCGACTCTCCCACGGCCTACGACCGCGAGCCCGACTGCGCCGACTTCATGGCCGCCGTGCCCACCACCTTCGACGAGTCGCGCGTGCTCGACGGCCGCGTGGGCGAGTACGTGGTGATAGCCCGCCGCAAGGGCGACGTGTGGTACGTCGGGGCCATGACTAACGGCGAGCCCCGCGAGCTCACCCTCGACACCTCCTTCCTGATGCCCGGCCGCAGCTACGACGCCACCGTCATGGCCGACGGCGTCAACGCAGCCAAGCACCCCGTGGACTACCGCATCACCCGCCTGCCATCCGTCGAGTCCGGACAGCCAGTGCACGTAAGCCTGGCGCCCGGCGGCGGCTGGGTAGCGGTATTCCGCTGACCGACGGCGCAAGGGATACGGGATTATCATTTTGTTATAATGCGGGAAGGTGCACATCATGTGCTTCTTTCCGCATTATAATAGGTTATTGCTATTATTTGTGTAATTTTGTATCGCTGTTTCAGGGAGGAATTTCAATTTCTTCTCCGGCCATAAATAAAAGCACACATGCACAGACTGATATACATATTGTTATTGCTTGGGGTTCTGCATCTCGCCTCATGCTCACGCGACGGCGGCGCCATCGCCGAGATGGAGCGCGCCGAAGCGCTCATGGATTCGCTGCCCGACTCGGCCCTCGCCATAATGCGCGGCATCGACCCGCGCAGCCTGCACGGCTCGGATGCACGCGCCCTGTATGCCCTGACAATGAGCCGCGCGCTGGACCGCAACGACATCCACGTGGCCTCCGACAGCATCATCGCTCCCGCCGTAGGCCACTACCGCCCCGACCGAGACCCGCTGCGCCACACCATGACGCAGTATTACCTCGGACGCACCCTCTTTCATGCCGGAGACCTCCCCCGATGCATTGTAGCCATGTACGACGGCTTCCATACTGCCGCCGACAATGACCTTTATTTCTGGAAAGGCATGACGGCCCGCGAACTGGCTACATGTTTCAATCACATGAGGTATTACGGTGAGGAACTAAAATACGACAAGATAGCCTATGAGACTTTTAAGAAGAGTGGCAGGAGATTGCACACACGTTATGCATTGATGGATATAGGTCTGGCATATCACAATGCCATACAATACGACAGTGCTATAATATATGTTAGCCAGGCGATTGATTCTGCGGTCAGCAATCACGATGTTGCTATGGAATATGAGGCAAAGACCATTATGTGTAGATCCTGCTATGCTTTAGGGCGATACTCTGAAGCAATTGCAACCTGTGAGAGCATGAACCGCTGCGGAGGCATGAATCCATCAGACTCCGCAGTGCTTGGTCTGTCTCTGATTGAAAGCGGCGACACGGTAAGAGCCCGGGCAATTCTTGATGACATACATGGCAAAGAACAATTGTTAAGCGACTATATTTTGCTTGATTTACAGAAAGCCGATGGAGATTACGCATCAGCATTGCGGACATTGACTGATATTGATAATAGCACTGTCAGTATATCTATAGAGACTTCGGGTAAACAGATAGTAGGTATTGTATCGGACTATTATAATAGCCGAAGGATAGCGCAAAATGAGGAAATACAAAGCAGTAAAACAATTATCCTATTAGTTATAATGTGTCTTGGATTGACTGTAACGGTCGCTTTTTTTGTAATATACACCATACGAAAGAACTCTCGTCGCAAGCAAAACGAGAAAATCACATTAGCAGCGGAACTTAAATCCGCATATGAAGCTACCGCAAAGAATCTTGAGGTTTCAAAAACATTGATAGGAAATCTGATGAAAACGAGATATAATGTGTTTAATCAGATCCTGGCAGTAATGAACGAAGATAAAAACAAAGAAATATCAAGAGAAAAATTTACTGAGGTTGTAAATAAACTGATTGCCGATATTACTCCAGGCAGCCAAAATTATAATACTCTTGAACAATTTATAAATCAGAACAAAAACAATATTGTCGCCAATCTACGCCAAGACCTGCCAGGACTCAAGGATTCAGATTATGCATTGTTCTCTTACACTATACTTGGCCTCTCAATTACAAGTATTTCAATATTGCTTAATGTAAACAATATCAATAACGTCTATAATCGAAAACGACGCTTAAAAAGCAAAATTCTAACAATAGAGTCAACCAGAAAAATCGATTATTTGGCAGAATTAGCGTAAGTACTTGCAATTCAGCGATTAACATGTCGATTTTTAAAGGTGCTATAAGTAGCTGATTTACAGCTGCTTGCATTCACGAATTCATAAGGACAAAAATAAAAATTTGTCTTTATATTTAACCTGCTAAATTTCAGCAATTTACAAACCGTCAAAAGACAAATTATTTTCAAGAATTTTTTTGGAGATAGCACGGAGCAGACGTTAATTTTGCATATCTAAAAAATGCAATAATGAAAACGTCTGCACTACTAATTGTTTTGGCTGCATTGCCATTTCTAACACTACCTTGTTATGGAGAAGATGCTCATGACAACAAGGAGAAGATTAGACTCATAAAACGTGGTCGTCCGTCGCTTCCATCGTCTACCTATATTGATATATATATTGGTGAGTCGGAGATAATCCTCGACCTCCCGGAGAATGTCGAGTACATGACGGTGGAGTTAAAGCAGGGCGACGTGGTTGTGCTCACCGGCATGGTAGACCATGAAGATGCCTCTATCGATGTAGCGGGACTACAAGGCGAGTACGAGATACTCTGCCGCACCGACGGCAATCAGCTCTTCGCCGGCAATATCGAACTATAAAATCACATACAACAAATGGAGGTATCCGAAAATCCTTAACAGAGTAGGAAATAACTAAACACTTTATTGATATGGAAAAATCCAAAATCGAAAAGTTCGTCAGCGGCATCGTGGACGCCACTCTCCCGGAGGAACAGCAGTCGTTGATTCTCGAGTCCGATCTGGACAGCATGGGTTGCGGTACGAACAACAAATGTACAAATTTCTCCGCGGATGGATGCGAAGGAACAAATAGTGGATGCACGAATGCAAAAACCTGTGGAAATAAATCCACCAATGAAAAGTGTAACAATGGCGTGACAGTCATAAACCCTGAGACTACGTGCCCACGGTAAATTGTGCTTCTCAGAGGCTGAAAAGTAGTGGCAAACGAGATTTTGCTTATAGCTGAGCCATTATTTTTCAACCTCTGCCATATTCCCTTTTTATATGAAACAGAGCAGATTCACCACCTGTATACAGCTACATAACGGATACACAATCATTTACAATGCGTTGAATGACAAATTTATAGTCAGTAATTCCATAAATCTGAATCTTCGGGGCAATCAGATAACCGGCAGCGCAGATAAGCTGACAAGGCAATTGTCTGAAGCAGGGGTGCTACTGGATGACGGCGTGGATGAAGTTAAATTGCTTGCCGACTTATTTGAGCGTATCGACAACAATGACAGCGAGTACCATATCCATATAAATCCGACACTTAATTGCAATTTTCGCTGCTGGTATTGTTATGAGGAGCATCAGCCGGCGTCAAGGATGCAGGACACGGTATTGCAGGCTGTGCTGAAACTTCTGGCAACGACAGTAGAGCGCAACTGTGAACTGAAGGTGCTGTATCTCTCGTTCTTCGGTGGAGAACCGCTGCTTTATTATCAGGATATTGCACTTCCCATTATACGTCATGCGCAGGATATCTGTGCGAAAAGAGGAGTGGAATTGCAGTTGCATTTCACTACCAATGGATATTTCCTCAGCAGAAAAGTACTTGATTCACTGAAAGGCATAGATACAAGTTTCCAGATAACTGTTGACGGTGGTCGTGAATTTCATGATAAAACGCGTTTCTGCATCAACGGGAAAGGAAGCTACCACCGCATTATGAGTAATATAAAGGAAGCGGCTAAAGACAATAATGTAATATTCAGAATAAACTACACAGCTGAAAATCTGAAAAGCGTATATGATGTTCTGGAAGATATGGCCGATATTGATAAAGAGGCAAAAAAGAATATATCGGTTGACCTACAGCGTGTCTGGCAAGACCTTGATTCTGACAACGACATTGAGAATGAAGTTTCCCACATTTGCTCCTTATTCCGAAACAAAGATTTCAGTTGCCACACACACTATATGCGCGGCGCTCCCGGTTCGTCGTGCTATGGCGACAAACGCAACAATGTACTGATAAATTACAATGGCGATGTGTTCTTTTGCACAGCGCGTGATTTCAAGCGGGAAGACAGGGCCGGATATCTTGACGCGGACGGACAAATCGTTTGGGAAAACAATGCGCTGGAGCGTCGCATGGCCGTAAAGTTCTCAAGAGACGAGTGTCGCAATTGCCGCATCGCACCAATCTGCGGAGGCGGCTGCCGTCAGCGGGCGATGGAACGAATCAATAGGGAAGGATGTCTTTTGGATTATTCCGAAGAAAACAAAACAGACATTGTATTACGTCGATTCGAACAGTTTTTTGTTAAAACTGAATCTGATGGAGATTTGTAATGATTGTATTACGGGCGTCTAAGAAATAATTGTTATCTTTGCTGGCAAATAAATCGCATCTTGCTTATGAAAAGGGTTATACTGTTGATTATTGCTAATTTTATTATTGCGCAAACTTTCTTGGCGCAGGAACCGGCACGACGCGCTTTCGGTGTGTACAGCAGCACCGACCGCAGGCCTCTGGAAGGTGTGGCCGTGAGCCTGCTCAGCACTGCCGATTCCACCCTGCGGGATGTGGCTCTGACCGATGCGGCAGGGCGCGCGTCGCTTCCATCCGACAGTCTGGAGCATCGCATCCTGGCGCTCAGTCATCCGGGTATGACACCTCTAAGCATGATTGCGGCCACCGCACCCGATTCGCTGTTCATGACTCCGACAGGCACTGAGCTGAAAGAGCTTACCGTCACAGGCAGCGCACTGACACGCAAGGCCGGCAAATTCATCTTCGATCCCTCCACTCTGGGCAATCATGCCACCAATGCCCGGGAAGTGGTGGAGCTTACGCCGCTGGTGTATATGGACAGCGAGGGCGGCGTGAAAATCACCGGCGTGGGAACGTCTGTGATTTACATCAACGGCCGGCCTCCGAAAATGGCCCCACAAGCCCTGAAGAATTATCTTGCAGCAATTCCATCCGGAAATATCAAGAGCATAGAGATTATCACCAACCCCGGCAGCAGCTACAAGGCGTCTATGACGGGGGGCATAGTGAACGTGATTCTGCGCAGACCCGACGAGGGAACTATATTCAGCCTGGTAGAGGACGGCTCATGGGCCGAAAACAGCCTGTCATCGTACACGACAGCTGTGGCAGGCTACACCAAAGGACATTTTTCGGCCACGGCATACGCTCTTTACGGCTACTACGACAGGCGCAACAAGACGCGCACCCTCTATGAGTACACTGATCCGGCTCTGACAGTAGAGAACACCGACCGCTTCAAAAACACCTCCAACAGCATTCTGGGCGGCCTGAACGGAGAGTTCAGACCCAATAGCAAAAGCACCATAGGTGTGGGGGTGAATCTTTCGGGCAATCAGGCCGACGACCGGTCGACGGTGCGCTCTCTATCCACCGGGCCGAACGCCGACCCGACAGAAAGCGGCATGGGCATCAACAGACGCACCCCCTGGACATCGCCCACCATAGGCGTGACATCTTTCTATACACTCGAAACCGATACTCTTGGCAGCTATCTGGACGTGAGTGCCGACTGGTCGACCATGAAAGCGCGCGTCAACACCGAATACCTTAATGACGATGAGCTGCGCCGCCAGGAAACACGCACAGACATGGACGGATTCAACATACGCCCGACCTATCGCCGCGCCATAGGCCGAAGACACTCCGTGCGCGCCGGCTATGATTACTCCTACGGCCGCATAGACAATCATGAGAATCTGTACGGACAGATTGACAATTTCCGTTACAACGAACAGGTTCATGCCGCGTTTGCCGAATGGAACGGCAAGTTTGGCGAGAACCTCTCGGTGATGCTGGGGCTGCGCGTGGAGCATACGCGCACGACGGGCCGCAGCGCCGACGCCTCTCTCAATTTCTCGCGCTCCTACACCGACGTGTTCCCCTCGCTGAGTGTGAGCCTGAATATTCCGCGAGGCGACCAAAGCATATCTCTTGACGTGTCAAGAGACATATCCCGGCCTTACTTCAACTGGCTCAACCCCTACGTCTACTACACTTCCGAGACCACATGCCGCAAGGGCAATCCTCTGCTCCGGTCCGACAAGAGCTGGCGAGCAAGCCTCTACTATGGTTTTCTGAAGGACTTCACGCTGGTGTTGAATGCCGACTATACTCCCTCGGATGCCGTCAGAGAATACACCTACGGCAAGGACGGCATGACAGTGTCCAGTTTTCTGAACTCAGGCACTCAACTTTTCAGCCAGGCCTCGCTGACCTACAACCGAACGTTCAGGGACTGGCTACGGGTGAAACTTCAGGGACAGATAAACTACTACAGGGAAACCGGCGACATCGGCGGCGGATGGATGGAGAGGTCGCACATAAGTTATTGTGCCGACATCAATCTGTCGGCTGTGCTCTCGCAGCGGCATATGCTGCGTGCCACAGCCTGGCTTAGCGCTAACTCACCCAGCGAGTTTTTCGGCTACAAGTTCGGCTGGCGCAACTACCTCAGTCTGGGGCTGCGCAAGAGTTTCCGATGCGGTCTGGACATAAGCCTTACCGCCGGCAACATACTGAACACACACAACAATACGGGGCATTTCCGCACGCCGGCCTACAGCTATGACATTCGCACGAGCTACTCGCAACGCTCCGTGGAGCTGAGTGTGTCTTACGCATTCGGCAACTTCCGCATGCGCTATGCCGACACCCGCAGTTCAAATGTGGTGAAGGGCAGACTGAATACAAAATAGCGTAATGCGGCGGTGGCGGCACGTATATTCCTACCAGCAGGTGGAACACTCCGACTGCGGCCTCGCCTGCATACGCATAGTGTGTCGCTACCACGGGTTGCGGCTGCCGATGAGTTTCCTGCGCGGACATGTCGAGATAAACCGCCTCGGCGCTTCCGTACGCGACATAGTGGGCGCATTGCGTGGGCTGCATATGGAGGCAACAGCAGTGCGCGTCGGCATGGAGCACATCGCCGAAATGCCGTTGCCGTCCATATTGTACTGGAACAGACGTCATTTCGTCGTTCTGTACAAAATAAGCGCAAATGGCCGTTACTTTTACATTGTAGACCCCGCAGAGGGCAAAATGAGGATAGAGCGTGAGCAGTTTGAAAAGAGCTTTATAAACAATAAAGGCCGCGGCATAGCGATACTCGCCGAGCCCGCCGACGGATTCCTTGAACAACAAGCTGACATTCCGGCATCAAAGCACAGACTGCACAAGCTCGCGGCTTCAGCAATAGGGGAGCATCGCATATCGTTTGTTGCAGTATGTGTACTGATGCTTTTCGCCATGGCCGCCGATGTGGCGTTACCATTCTTTTTTCAGCGCACCGTGGACGAGGGTATCCGCAATAACGATATTCCTCTTATATGGCTGCTGGTAGGGTCACAACTATTTATATTCTTGGGGAACTACGTTGCCAATACCGTGATTAACTATTTGCTTACACGAGTCGGCCTGCGGATGAGCATAAGAATGATAAAGGATTACCTTAACAAAATAATCATCCTGCCTATGAGCTTTTTCGCGAAAAAAGTAAGCTCAGATCTGATTCAGAAAGTCGACGATCATAACCGCATACGTTCGTTTCTTGTTTCGTTGCCCGATACGATACTTTTTACCGCTATCTACATAATGCTGTTTTCTGCGATACTGATATATTTCAGTCACGCTGTATTTGTCGTGTTCCTTGTATTTACAGCTTCGGGTATCTTGTGGTCCACGCTGTTCATGCGCCGCCGAAGAGAGCTGGACTACGCATGTTTTTCCTCACTTGCCGAAAACCGCAACAACCTATATGAACTTGTAAACGGCATAGACGAGATAAAAGCGAACTGCGCTCAGCGCCAGCGTGTGGCAGCATGGGACACTGTGCAGAACAGAATAAATACACTGTCGCTGAAAACAACAAGGCTGAAAATGTGGCAGAACGGCGGATATGTGTTTTTCAATCGTCTGCGTGATATAGCTATAACAGGAATATGCGCCACAATGGTGGTACACGGAGAAATGACAATTGGTCTGATGATGACCGTAAGCTATATTGTAGGAAGGCTTGCTGTGCCGTTTTCCAATCTTATTGATTCCATTAACTTGTTTCAGGATGTACGTATGTCCTATGAGCGTGTGGAGGAGGTGATGGAATCGGAAGCTACATCCTCAGGCATCAAACCGCTTCCTGAGGCTGATGCATTGTACTTTGACTCGGTCTGCTTCAGATATCCCGGCGCCGGCTCGCCTATGGTTCTTGATAATCTTTCCCTTACAATCCCCTATGGCAAAACCACTGCGATAGTGGGAGCAAGCGGATGTGGAAAATCAACGCTTCTGAAACTGATGCTTGGCTTCTTCACTCCTGCAGCGGGCCGGGTACATGTGGGTGGCCTGAGCCTTAATGAAATTGATGAATATGCCTGGTTGTCTAAAATAGCGGTTGTGATGCAGACCGGCAGTCTGTTTTCCGGAGATATTCTTACCAATATTGCACTTTCTGACGATCATCCCGATCTAAGCCGTGCACAAGAGGCCGCACGCGCCGCATGCATAGATGATTTTATTGAGAATTTGCCCATGGGATACAATACTCCGATTGGCAAAACCGGAATGGAAATCAGCGGCGGTCAAAAACAGAGGATTCTAATCGCCAGGGCTATTTACCGCAATCCTGAAATTGTCGTTCTTGATGAGGCTACTTCATCGCTTGATGCAGTAACCGAAAGCCGTATTATTCATAATATAATGGAGTCATTTCGGAACCGTACGGTAGTGGTAGTGGCCCATCGGCTCTCTACCGTCCGGAATGCCGATAACATAATCGTGATGAACAAAGGCTGTGTGGCTGAACAGGGGACACACGATCATCTGCTCGCCATTCATGGACTATATTACGAACTCGTCAATAATCAAGTGGAGCACAATATGTACAAAGCTGTCTGATTACAATGAAACTACCCGTGCTCGTCACGGGTGGATTCCTTAGTTTGGGTAGATATGTATGGTTGAAGTTGTAATTTGTATGGAATAGTGAGAGAGAAATTATGTTACATTTCATATTACATATTCATAATTCAATGATGAATTCTTGAAAAAGCATGTTACATTTGGCGTTTTGGACTGCTTAATCGGGCGTGAATTTCCGTTTTTTTGGCGTCAATTCGGATTTTTGTGAAAAAACATTTGGCTTTGGCCTAAATTTACGCACTGGAAATCAGCGAGTTAAGTAAAAGTCAAATCTTAAAATTTGGCTTGCGTGTAATTTGCTGATATGCAATGCGATACAAATGTAACAAGTCAAACGATTTTTGGCGAAAAATTTGGTGGCTGAGATTTCTTGATGTAACTTTGCCCGATACGAGAAATGATAAAATTAATCAATCTGACATCCCTAAACTTATAATTCCTATTACTATGCTTAGAAAGTTGTATCCTATGCTGCTTTTTGCCATCGCGCTGCCTGCGTTGGCGCAGGAGCCGGAAAGTGGAGAAGCCGGAGAGGCGCCGCAGCAGACGCACGAGCTTAACGAGGTGGTCGTGACGGAAGCGCCTGTGGTGCGCGAGGCCGGAAAGGACAGCTACATCATCACTCCCGAGTTGCGCGAGGGCACTATGAGCGCCGCACAGCTTATGAGACGCCTGAAAGGCTTTGTGGTTGACCCGATTTCTGAAAGCGTGAGCATAGCAAAGGACAAGGATATACCGGTGGTGGTGAACGACAAGGAGGTAACACACAAATACGCCATGTCGCTCAATCCCGAGCGCATCAAGCGCATCGAGGTGCTCCGCTATCCTGCGGGCCGCTTTTCGGGCATTCCTATACTTATAAACATAGTGCTGAACAGCAATTATATAGGCACGGACGGTTCGCTGTATGCGACGGCCGACGCGGTGCTCAACGGCAGCGCCACCAACTCGCAGAGCGCAGGCGCCAACGTAGTGTCGTCGTTCGGACGCTGGAGCGTGTTCGGTACGGCCCAGTTCGAGCACAACCTGCAATACAACTCCCGCGGCTACGAGCTTCATGCCGGCGAGGCGGCCGAGGAGGTGTTTCCGCTACCAACACCGTCGCAGGCAAATGTGCGCATCAGGCAGAGCGCGCCGGTGTTTGTGGCGGGCGCCGACTACCGCATCAGCAACCGGCACACGCTCTCGGCGCAGTCGATCCTCATTCTGGCGGACGCGAACATGCGTGAGCGCACACGCGACCTGAACACCGACGACTACGATTCGCGCAACAGCATCACGAGCCTGTTCTATCAGGGTCAGCCCTCCGACAGGCTGAGCCTCAACGCCGAGCTGAGCTACAACTACTACGACATCAACGACCGCTTTGACTACTCCTTAGAGTCGGGCGACGCCTACTCGTCGTCGCACTTCGACGGCACCAAAAATTATGTCAACGCCAACGGCGGCGCCTCTTACAGCCTAAGCGACCGATGGAACATCTCGGCATGGTACGGCTACACGTGGCGCGACTACAGCAATCGGTCGCGCTCGGCCGACGGTGCCCGCTATTACTTCAAGGAGCAGCGCCACCGTCCGCAGGCCACCGTAAGCTACAACAACGGACGCAATCTCAGCGTCCGGGCCACGGCAGGGCTGCTGCACGTCGTCTCCGACAATATCGGAAACCATGCCGCCCACACCTCGTTCATGCCCGTGGCGCAGATATACTATGCTCCCGTGAAGAAGCTGAATCTGCTGCTGCACTATGGCGGCAGCTCGTCGTACCCCTCGCTTGAGATGCTGTCGCCCAACGCCGTGACCGTCATAAAAGGCCTCTCCACGCGCGGCAATCCCGACCTGCGGGCGCAGGTTATGCACAACGCGGCCGCGGAGCTGACCTTCCTTGATGACTTCAAAGTCGCCTATTCCTACTACTTCGGCGGCGACTCCTGGACGCCGTACTACTCGCTGATGCCCGACGGTACGGCGATGCGCACGAACGTCAACGCCGACTATTCCAACCAGTATTTAGGCGTGAGCTACAGCGGCCGCCCGCTGAAGCATGTGCGGCTCAACGTGACGCTCAACTATCAGTGGCAGCATCTGAAGGCCGACGGCGAGCCGCGCCGCAGCGGCCGCATGTGGTACGCCGACATAGATGTGAACTGGGACATCGCGGGCAGCGGCTGGAACGCCATGGCGGGCTTGTTCGTGCGCAACAGCCACGAGCCGCTGCTTCAGGGACGCAAAGTCAGCAACGTCAACAGCGTGTCGCTGTCGCTGCAGAAAAACTTCCTGAACAACCGCCTCTCGGCCGCCGTGCAGACCTATTTCTGCCCGGGGCTGCTTTCGCGCCGCGACGAAACCCGCGTGAATATACCCGGATTCTCCTATAAGCGCTACACCGACGCACGCATCCGTGTGCCTTACGTCGGGATGAGTCTGAGCTACTCGTTCGGCCAGGGCAAGTCGCGCAAGGCCGACAACGATCCCACCTACGACAGCGAGAAGTGATTTTTACATCTCCACGACAGTGATGCCGGCGCCGCCGAGGCGCACGTCCTCGTCGCGGAAGGTGCGGACGCCGTGGACGGTGGCGAGGTACTGGCGTATGTACTGACGGAGGGCGCCGGTGCCGGTGCCGTGGAGTATACGCACGCGCTGCGCATTGAACTGGAGGGCGTCGTCGATGAAGTAGGTGACGGCCTGGACGGCCTCGTCGGCGCGCATGCCGCGGACGTCGATCTCGGGCTTGAAGCGCAGCTGGCGCTCGCGGATGTCGTCGCTGGTGGAGGCGCTGACGAACGACGAGGCTTTGGCGCCCGACGGCGCCTTGCGCAGGGTGGGGGTGAGGCGCGAGAGGCGCACGGTGGTGCGCAGCTGGCCGAAGATGACGGTGGCGCTGTCGCCGCGCACGCTCTCGACGGTGCCGGGTTGACCTGCGCCGTCAAGCAGTACGTTGTCGCCGGGAGCCATGGCCTTGGGCTTTTTTGGTGCCGCCGGTGTGGCCTCGGGGCGCTTACGGCGGGTGCGTGGCGCGCGGGCCGTAAGGGGATGGTCGGTGTCGGCGTCCTTCATTTCGCCCGAGAGGCGCGTGCGCTCTTCGGCGAGACGCTGGCGGGCCTCCATGGTGGCCTCGCGCTCGGCCTGGGCGCGGCGGATGTCGTGGATGGTGCGCTCTATGGCAGCGTTGCTGCCTTCGAGGATGCGGCGTGCCTCGGCGCGTGCGTCCTCGATGATCTCGCGGCGCTGGCGGCGCAGGGTGTCGGCGTCGGCCTCGTAGCGGGCGAGGGTCTCTTCGAGGCGTTTCTCCTTGCGGCGTATCTCGGTGCGCTTGTTCTCCCAGTAGCGTTTGTCGCGGGTGATGTCGAGGAGGTACTTGTCGAGGTTGACGTAGTCGCTGCCCACTATCTGCTCGGCGTCGGCGATGACGTCGTCGGGGAGGCCCGTTTTGCGGGCTATCTCCACGGCGAAGGAACTGCCGGGGTGGCCTATGAGCAGACGGAACTGAGGCTGCATGAGCTGGCGGTCGTAGAGCATCGAGCCGTTGATGAGGCCGGGCGTGTCCTCGGCGAAGTGCTTGAGGTTCTGGAAGTGGGTGGTGACGACGCCCCACATGCCCTGAGCGTTGAAGCGCCCGAGTATGGCCTGGGCTATGGCGCCGCCTATCTGCGGCTCGGTGCCGGCGCCGAACTCGTCGATGAGCATGAGCGTGCGGCTGTCGCCCCGCTGCAGGAAGTGCTTCATGTTGCGCAGGTGCGAGGAGTAGGTGCTGAGGTCATCCTCGATGCTTTGGTCGTCGCCTATGTCGATGAAGATGCTGTGGAATACGCCCATGTGCGAGTTCTCGTAGACGGGCGGCAGCAGTCCGCACTGCATCATGTACTGGACGATGCCTACGGTCTTGAGCGTGACTGATTTGCCGCCGGCGTTGGGTCCCGAGATGACGAGAATGCGCGCGTCGGGGGCGGAGAGGGTTATGTCGAGAGGTACTATCTCCTTATCCTGGCGCGCGAGCGACGCCTGGAGCACGGGGTGGCAGGCGTGGTGCCAGTCCATGTCCGGGTCGGGAACGAGAGCCGGGAGGTGGGCGTCGGTCAGGGCGGCGTAGGCTGCCTTTGCGTGGATGAAGTCGAGGAGTCCGAGTGTGTCGAGATTGTCGAGGATGGATGGGATGTCGGGGCGCAGACGGTCGGCCATGGCTGTGAGCAGACGGGTGACTTCGCGGCGCTCGCGCATCTGGAGCTCGCGCAGGCGGTTATTGGCCTCGACGATTTCGGCAGGCTCTATGAATACGGTCTTGCCCGAGGCCGACTCGTCGTGCACGATGCCCGGGATGCGGCGCTTGTTGGCCGGGGCGACGGGGACGGTAAGGCGTCCGTCGCGCACCGCGGGTGTGGCGTCTGCTTCGACCCATCCCTCCTGCACGGCCCGGGCCATGACGCGGCGCATGGCTCCGGCTATCACGCCGTTCATCGAGGCGAGGGAGCGTCGGATTTCGGCCAGCTCGGGCGAGGCGTTGTCGCGCACGTTGCCCCAGCGGTCGAGCAGCGAGTCGATGGCCCGCGCGGCATCGTTCATGGGCCAGAGGCCGACGGCCACGGCGTCGAGCGCGGGCAGGTCGGACCGGCCTTCGTCGTCGCGGCGCCGACCGAAGAAGGCGTGGAGGTCGGCCACGGTGGCGAGGACTGTCCTGAGCCGCATCAGCTCGGGTGCGGGCATGAAGGCACCCTGCACACGTATGCCGCGCAGGGCGTCGCGCATGTCGTGGATGGTGCCGAGGCGGAAGTCGCTGTCGGCCGTGGTGAGGGCCTTCATCTCGGCTACCTCATCGAGGCGCCGCTTCACGGTGGCGAAATCGTCGCTGAAAGCCATGGCGTCGGCCTGCTCCTGCCCCAGGGGGCTGGCGCACAATGCCGCCACGGCCTGCCGTACGCTGTCGAAGCCTACTTTCCTCTCAAAACTTGCGGGATAAATCATATTAACCTCGATTCTTTATTAAGTCAGGATTGTCAGCAATGCGAAGTACAACACAACCGTTACGAGCATCTTCTTTCACACTTTTAAGCTCGTTGGTTGTGGGTATATCAAATATGTGTCCAGTTTGCTTGCTTAATGACTTACATATTTCTTTAGAGGCTTGAATCGTTGTCGCAGTTTTGTTATTTTCATCACTAAAAAAGTAACCTATAGCCCTACAGCCTGCTAATATAAGTAATGGGAGAGAGACTAAACTGAATACGGCAGCGCCTGCGATAATTGCGGCAGCTCCTCCAGCTCCTACCCATTTGTTATTCCACCATGAAAGGTCTTCTTTTGCATTTAAGTTGCCTAGATAGAATTTAGCATCGTCTGATAAGACCATGTATAACTTTCTATCTTTAAAATTGAAACATAATGATTTCGGTATGTCTAAATGTTCTTGTAAGTTATTATCGGTATAGCTATTAGCTGAATTATATGGAGATTCCTTGTGCTCTTTTATGGTCGCAAACTCAATATATTGCGACAAATCATCAACATTGTAATGTCGGGCTAAAATTTGCTGGGCCTCTTTATGTCCTTTTTGAGCTGCTAACTTAAAATATTTTAATGCTTTAGCTTTGTTCTCTGCCGATTGATTTACCCCCTCATGGTAAAAACAAGCTCGTCTATATGCATCGTTTGCACTTATTTCCAAGGAAAGTTCTGTGGAGTCGGGCGTATGCGAGAGTTCAACTACGTTATCTTCGTTATGATTAATATTATTGATGTCGTAATTGGCCTTTTGGGGTATGTCCAGCCATAGTCGTATATCTTTTACAAGCTTTATCAGACTATTCTTGTCTTGAGCGTCAATCTGCTGTTTCTCACGATAGTAGAACTTGAATTTTCCAAAAAGTGGAGATCTGTCAAGATTAACAATTACAATCCGTTTGCCCTCTTCCTGTGCATAGCCTAATTCCCGCCATGACCAATCTTTGGTCGTGTCCTGAATGTTAAGATGTTCTTTAGAGTAGAAATAAATGAATATGCTACATGAATCAATTGCTGAAATGATCTTATTGACAAATGTGTCATCACTTTCGATGCCATTCAAATCAATCCAACATTGGGTACCGGTTTGCTCCTCAAGGAAATCTTTTATCTTGAAGACTTCTTCTTTATTCTTTCTTTTATATGAAATAAATATTGGGTAACTCATAGAATTATTCTTTGACTGCAAAATTACGAAAAAAGAATCTTTGCGTGAAACAAAAAGTCGCGCCGGCGTGTTGATTATGTACACGACGTGCAAAAACGACGTTCATCATATTGAAATCCACACAAGTTTAACAAATATTCAACTCTTATTTATTATGAAAGCCTTGAATGCTACTAATTTCGGAACCACCCGCGCATGGTGGGTTGTTCTTCTCGTCGGCATACTGCTGGTGATCGGCGGCTTTGCCTATTGGTTCTGGCCTGAAGCCGGCTATGCTGTGGCATCGCAGATTTTCGGATGGCTGTTGATTCTTGCCGGTACGGTTCAGTTGTGCGTGTCGGCCAGCGGTCGCGCCGCGCGTGGCTGGGGCTGGTGGCTCGCCGGCGGTATCGTCGACATTTTCATCGGCTTCGTGCTGGTGCGCAATGTGTTCCTGTCAGAGATGGTATTCCCGTATTTCCTGGCGTTCCTGTTCCTGTTCTGGGGCGTGGAAGCTCTTGTTGACGGCTGTGCCTACCGCGGCCACGCCCGCTACCGCTGGCTCAATGTGGTGAACGGCGTGCTGCTGCTCCTCATCGGATTCTTCTTCATGGAGGCCGGCTGGGTAAGCAACATGTTCATGGTAAGCTTCCTGGTGAGCATCGCCTTCATCTACTGGGGCTTCACCATCGCCATCTCCGCCTACGAGCTCCGTCCCGTAGAGAAGTAAACCTTATTAGCCTTTCAGGGCTACCGCGAGGCGTCTTCCGCATCCGTTGCGGGCGATGCCTCGCTTTCGTCGTAGACGCTCTCCAGAATGATGCCCGCCAGCCGCATGCCGAAGATGGCCGTGGTGTGGCTCAGAGTGCCGTTGACGGCGGCTTTCGCTGCCGTCCAGCGGTCGGAGGCGTCGGAGGGAGAGGGCGCCTGAAGGCGGTTGCGCAGGCGCTCGGGGCTGTAGACGCACATCACCGGAGCCGACGGCATCCGCCCACCGCGGCGGAATGTGGTGCGCAGAGCCCGCGCCAGGGGGCAGCCCTGCACTTTGCGGAACTCGGCCACGGCTATCTGGCCGGCATGGACTTTCAGCGCCGCCCCCATGCTGGAGACGGTGCGGACGCCCGCGTCGGTGGCTGCGAGCAGCAGATGGGCCTTGCAGCGCAGAGAGTCTATGGCGTCGACCACGCAGTCGTAGGCCCTCAGGTCGAACTCGGCGGCGTTCTCCGGCGTGTAGGCGGTGCAGATGGCCCGTACGTCGCACTCCGGGTTGATGTCGAGTATTCGGCGGCGCATCACCTCGGTCTTGGCCTGCCCTATGGTGGAGTCGGCCGCCGGCAGCTGCCGGTTGCAGTTGCTCAGCGCCACATCGTCGCTGTCGACTATCGTGAGATGACCCACGCCTGCGCGGGCCAACGCCTCGACGCACCATGAGCCAACGCCTCCCAGGCCGAAAATAATCACGCGCATGCCGGCGAGACGGCGCATCATTTCGTCGCCCGCAAGCAGCGCCATGCGCCCGAAACGCGAGTTAATGTCGTAATCCATGCTGCAAAAGTACAAATTCCGTAGGAAAAGGTGTATCTTTGTACATGAAAAAATCCTTGCATACGCGTGTGGCTGATTGTGATAGTGTGCTGTGCGGCGCTGTTCTGCTTGTGGCTTCGGAAATCGCTGCCGTCACTAAAATAAGCCAATAGTACGTATTCCCCGATTTATTTTGTATATTTGCAAGCGTAAATAATCCCCTCTTATGAAGATAGGTATCATCGTAGCCATGAGCAAGGAACTCGCCCTGCTCCTGCACAACATAGAAGACGAGTCGCGCGTCACCGTCAACAACCGCAATTTCTACATCGGCCGCATCGGGCGCCACGAGGTAGTTCTGGCACAATGCGGCATAGGCAAGGTGAATGCCGCTGTGGGCACGCTGACGCTCATCGAGAATTTTCATCCCTCGCTCATCATCAACACCGGCGTGGCCGGAGGCACGGGCGCCGGCGCGCGCGTGATGGATGTGGTGGCCGCCACGGCCGTGGCTTATCACGATGTGTGGTGCGGACCGGACACCGAGTGGGGGCAGGCCGCCGATTGCCCCCGTCTTTTCGAGTGTCCGTTGCCGGAGGCTGCTTTCCACGGACTTAATCTCAAGCGCGGACTCATTGCAAGCGGCGACATTTTCGTGAGCGATGCCGACACCGTGCGCCGCATACTCGACATATATCCGGACGCAGTGGCCGTGGACATGGAGTCGGCTGCCGTCGCCCAGGTGTGCTTCCTCAAGGATGTGCCCTGCGTGGTGCTGCGTGTGATAAGCGACACTCCCGGCGCGGCCGACAATGTGGCGCAGTACGCCAGCTTCTGGGACACCGCACCTACGTGTACCTTTGAGGCCGTAGGCGCTCTCATGAGCAAGCTCTGAGGCGCGGCGGCATGAAGGACATACCCGTAGCCCGCGGGCGCCGCTATCTTCTGGAGATGATAGCGCGGGGCGAGCACGAGAATCAGGATTTCAAGTACAGTATAGGAGACGCCTGCAAGATAGCCCGCAGCATATCGGCCTTCGCCAACCGTGGCGGCGGCCATCTGCTCATCGGTGTCAAGGACAACGGCGTCGTGGCCGGTGTGCGCAACGAAGAGGATGTGTACGTGGTGGAAGAGGCGGCGTCGCTGTACTGCCGTCCAGCCCAGCATATCGACTTCGCGGCATTTCGCTACGACGAGCGTGCCGTCGTCATCCGCGCGTCGGTGGCAGCGTATGCGTCGCGGCCCGTGATGGCCCGCGATGCCGACGGTTCGTGGCAGGCCTACTACCGCGTGGCCGACGAGAATATCCGGGCCCACCCGCTGATGGTCGAGGCCTGGCGTCGACGTTCGGTCGCAACGTGTATCGCGTTGCGCGAGGATTCGCCGGGCCGCGCGCTGCTGGCGCTGGTGGCGCGTACCGGCGCAGCCGGTGTGCGCCCGGAGGATGTCGCGCCGGCTCTTGGCATCAGCCGTCGCACGGCGTCGGCCCACATTGTGCGTCTTGCCGCCATGAGGATTCTCGACTTTGTCTATTCCGACGGCGAGTTCCGCGTGGTGGCCGCTGACAGTTCGGAGCATTAGCCGGCTGACCGGAACGAAGCGTAAAGAGCAATCTGAGTAAACTGATTCTGCTCGGTTTTTGCAGTTTTTGTGTTATTTTTTTGTCGATTGATAAAAAAATTATAATTTTGCAGCGATGCGCAGAGGCGCGTCGCTAAATATTTATTAGAAAACGTTTTGCTTTTCGCTCTTAGTTGATGAACCTGAGAAATTTTGAAACAAGAGAAGCGAGAAAAGGCAAGATGGTTTCTCACGCATATGCGTGGGCAGCTATTGGTGCATCCGCTTCTCATGGTTTTCTCAGGACCTATCAACTAAGGGTGTGGCAATTCAGCCCACGTTTTTTTCGTTTATAACAGGTGCAGTTGAGGGTTGCAGCCGCCAGGAAAGTTTTTTATTTATGTATAACAAACCAATCAGGAGCTTGGTCGTGCTGATGCTGGGAGCCGGTCTGCTGACATCGTCGTGCGCCACGCTGTTCACCAAGTCACGGCAGGAAATCCAGTTCAAAGGAGTACCCGGCACTGTTGTAATCGACAAAAAGAAAAATCAGCCCATTGCCGAAATCGGGTCCAACGGCTTTGCGCGCGCCGAGGTGCGCAAGCAGTTGGGCAAGAAAGAGCTGCGTGCCACCAGAGACGGCTATCAGCCAGCCGACTATGCCCTGGAGACAAAGATGCAGGGATGGTTCTGGGGCAACCTGATTCTCGGCGGCATTCCCGGTATGGCTATCGATGCCGCCACGGGCAAGATGAAGAAGTATAAGACCGACGTTCTCGACGTCACCCTCATGCCGCTGGAGGGCCAGGAGGAGGTGACGGAGGAGATTGTAGTGCCCAATCTGCCTCAGACCGTGAGCCGCGAGAATCCTGGCGTCACGGATGCAGAGAAGGCCATAATCCGCTGGTACATCGACTCTGACCCTCGTGGTGCGCGTGTCTACTGGCGTGTCATCTCCAACGTACCCGCCGAGGTGCACAATACCAACGAGACATATCTCACGACCACTCCTATCGAGGAAACCCGCAGCTTCAATATCCCGGGCCTCAATTACGACAACGCACAGGCCGTGACGGTAGAGATCAAGCTCACGAAGCGCGGCTATGAGGACCAGGTGAAGCGCTATAATGTGCGCCAGGCCCTCGACCAGCAGGAAATCAGCGGTTTCTTCGAACTCGTGCCCAAAACCAATTAATCAGATAACATGAAAAATTTCATCAAGTCGGCAGCGGCTTTCGGGCTGTTGCTGTGCATGTCGGCAGCCGGATTCGGCGCGCATGCCAAGAATTTCACTATCGTGGTAAACAGCGACCCCGAGGAGGCCGAGGTGTATCTTAACGGCACGATGGTGGCGAACTCCACACCGGCCGTGATTGAGGTGGACAAGAAGACGGCCGCCAAGACCATGATAATCCAGGTGCGCAAGGAAGGATACGAAAACAAGTCCGCCACGGTGTCCTACACGGCCAAACAGCTCAAGGCCAATCCGGTGCTGTATCTCAAAATGAAGAGGAAGGCGTCGGCCGCAGCCGCCAACCGTCCGTCGGCTGCCGACCCGACGGTGACCGTAGCCGAAAGCCGTCAGCGCGTCGACCGCCACAACCCCGGAACCACCGGCATGGAGCAGGCCATAATACGCTGGTTCTTCGATTCCGATCCACGCGGTGCCCGCATCTTCTGGCGAGTCATATCCAGTGTGCCCGCTGAGGTGAAGAATACCAACGAGACGTATCTCACGACAACCCCTCTGGAGGAAACCCGCAGTTTCAATATCCAGGGTCTCACCTACAACAATTCGCGCGATGTGACGGTGGAAATCAAGGTCTCGAAACGCGGTTATGAGGATCAGGTGAAGCGTTTTAACGTACGCCAGGCGCTCGACCAGCAGGAAATCAGCGGTTTCTTCGAACTTGTGCCGAAGGAGACCGAGAAAGAGGAGTGACAGTCTTATCCTTTATGTGAGGCGGGGAGCATACGTCGGGCCTGAAGTGCCGGACTGCGGGGCTCCCCGTTTTTTTAGTTTAGTTTATAGTTGATAGGGGATAGGTAAGAGGGGGACGCCGCTTCGCGGCAGTTAGGAGTGGGAGTGAGGGCGTTATCGAAACAAAAATACAGAGATGACAAAAATAACAGATTAAATTTTAATCAGTTTTTGTGGTAGAGGTAATAGATGGTGTGTGAGGACGAGATACAGAAGAACATAAGGTCATAAGGGACAGAAGAATAAATATTTAAATTTGAATTTTTGTTGCTTATGACTTTATGTCCTTGTGTTTCTCGCCATGCGATGTAACTTCCCCCCCTCTTACCTATCAACTCTCAACTATAAACTAAAAAAGCAGCCTGTAAAGGCTGCTTTTTGCGGAAAGAGAGGCTCTCGAACTTATACTTTCACAGAATATCATAAAACTGCAAACGACTGATAATCAAGTGTAAATTACAATATAGAGTAAAAGTAAATGTTTCTAAATGTCTTTTGCTATCTCAATAATTGGGTGTATATTTGGGTGTAGAATTTCAAACGCACCCAATTATGAATATCAAGCGCAACATCATTTTTGCATTGGAGAGCCGGAAAAAGAACGGTGTGCCAATCGTAGAGAACGTACCCATCCGTATGCGTGTCATCTTTGCCAGCCAACGCATCGAGTTTACAACGGGCTACCGGATTGACGTAGCCAAATGGGATGCAGATAAGCAGCGGGTAAAGAACGGATGTACCAACAAGCTAAAGCAAAGTGCAGCCGAAATCAATACGGACTTGCTGAAATACTATGCTGAAATCCAGAATATTTTCAAGGAATTTGAGGTGCAGGAGGTCATGCCAACGACCCAACAGTTGAAGGAAGCTTTCAACATGAGAATGAAAGACACCAGCGAAGAACAGCCGGAAGAAGCCCCTGTCAGCTTTTGGGAGGTGTTCGATGAGTTTGTAAAAGAGTGCGGTAACCAGAATAACTGGACGGCATCCACCTATGAAAAATTTGCAGCAGTGAGGAACCACCTCAAAGAGTTCAAGGAGGATGCAACGTTCAACTATTTCAACGAGTTTGGATTGAACGAATACGTCAACTTCCTGCGTGACACCAAGGATATGAGAAACAGCACCATCGGCAAGCAAATGGGATTCCTCAAATGGTTCCTGCGCTGGAGCTTCAAGAAAGGACATCATCAGAACATTGCATACGATACGTTCAAACCGAAACTGAAAACCACCTCGAAAAAAGTAATCTTCCTGACTTGGGATGAACTGAACAAGCTGAAAGACTACCAGATACCCAAGGATAAGCAATACCTGGAACGTGTGCGTGATGTTTTCCTGTTCTGCTGCTTTACGAGTTTGCGGTATTCGGATGTTCGCAATCTGAAAAGAAGCGATGTGAAGTCCGACCACATCGAAATAACCACAGTCAAGACTGCCGACAGCCTGACGATTGAACTGAACAAATACAGCAAAGCCATACTGGACAAATACAAGGACATCCATTTCGAGAATTACATGGCTCTGCCCGTCATCAGCAACCAGAAGATGAACGATTACCTGAAAGAGCTGGGCGAACTGGCAGAAATCAACGAGCCTGTACGGGAAACCTACTACAAGGGAAATGAACGTATTGATGAAGTCACACCCAAATACGCTTTGCTCAGTACCCATGCAGGAAGAAGGACATTCATCTGCAATGCGCTGGCTCTCGGAATCCCGGCACAGGTGGTCATGAAATGGACGGGACACAGCGACTACAAAGCTATGAAACCCTACATTGACATAGCGGATGATATTAAGGCAAATGCCATGAACAAGTTTAATCAACTATAAAAGTATCAAACAGTTTCATAGATAGTTACCAATGACTATATTTGTAGAAATTATCATCACAATATGAGCAACAAGGAATCCAACATAGAGAAAACGAATTTTGATGCATTCATACAAGCGGTCGGTTCGGAAATAGAACAGGCACAAGTAAGGCTGATTGTTGCAGCCAATGCACAAATGCTGTTCCATTACTGGAAGATAGGCAATTACATCCTTTATCACCAGCAGCTGCACGGATGGGGAAGCAAAATCATCAAGCAGTTGGCAAAGGCTATCCGACTGCATTACCCTGAAAAGAAAGGCTATTCGGAACGTAACCTTACCTATATGTGCCAGTTTGCAAAAGCATATCCTTTAAGAGCGTTGCAAAGTTTCATAGAAACAGATGCAAGCCTGTCTGTCCCAACCATACAGAGTGTGACCAATGAAGTATTAAAACTGAATGACAAGCAATTTACGCAGGAACTTACTGCGCAAATACAATCGATTGATTGTCAATCATTAGCAATTACGCAGGAAGTTCCTGCGCAATTTGAAGATGTGGGAAAAACCGTGTCTGCCATTTACAGGATGGGAATCAGGGAAATAGAAGAAGTTTTCTTGACCTCTCCTATAGCCAAAATAAACTGGACAAGCCAAATGACTATACTTGACAGTTCGCTACCTTTAGGTCTAAGCTACTGGTACATGAAGCAGTCTGTGGAAATGGGATGGAGCAGCAATGTATTGAAAATGCAAATTGACAGTGATTTGTATAGCCGACAAATCAGCAACAACAAGGTAAACAATTTCACGACCACACTTCCGGCTCCACAAAGCGACCTTGCCAATTACCTACTCAAAGACCCGTACATCTTTGATTTGGCAGGAGCCAAAGAAAAAGCAGACGAAAGGGATATTGAAGAACAGCTGGTGAAACACGTTACCCGCTACCTGTTGGAAATGGGCAACGGTTTTGCCTTCGTTGCCCGGCAGAAGCACTTCCAAGTCGGAAACAGCGATTTCTTTGCCGACCTGATTCTATATTCCATTCCGTTGCACGCATATATCGTGGTAGAATTAAAGGCTACCCCATTCAAACCGGAGTATGCAGGACAACTGAACTTCTACATCAATGTGGTGGATGATAAACTGAGGGGAGAGAATGACAACAAGACTATCGGGTTGTTGCTATGCAAGGGAAAAGACGAAGTTGTGGCACAATACGCATTGACAGGCTATGACCAGCCCATCGGCATCAGCGATTACCAATTGAGCAAAGCGATTCCCGAGAAACTGAAATCAGCGTTGCCCAGCGTGGAAGAAGTGGAAGAAGAACTGGCCTCTTTCCTTGACAAAGACAATAACACTCAAAAATAGTTGCGTCCATGAAAGATGTAATTACAACGCTGATTCCCCGATACGGAGAATTGAACAGAATATATAAAGACTGGTTTGATAATAAAGGTTTCTCTTTTGAAAAGCAGAAATTCATTACCAAGTTCTATCTGGACTACAATGATGTAACGGTTCTTGAAACAGCCATTCTTGAACTGGTGTTTCATCTTCCACAGGAGCAATACACACTGATTCTGAATAGCCTGAAAAAGGAAGTATGCGAAAACATAAGTTATTACAAGAAAGGATGTATGCCGGATGAACAGACCGTTTACAATATCTGCTTCCGAGTTTCAGAAATCTATAAAGAAGCCATAGAAGAACAGCAATACAAGACGACCAAGCTCCATGCTCCGCTAAACGAAGCATACCACCGATACGATTCCATAGGTTATCGGGAACACACTGCAGAGGATGAAAAGCGTGCGGAAATGGAATATGAACGGTGCAAAGATGAATACGAGGAGAAAAAAAACAAGCTGACCGAACTCTACGATCTGCAAAAACAGACCAGAGAGAAAGCCCTGCAATATGCAAAAAGCCGTTTCAATGAAATCTATCGGCTGGGCTGCCACCTCAAAGAGACACTGGCGAAATATGTATTTGATGAAACAAACGAGCCGGAAGAGCCAGCCGAACAAGAACCAAATGCCCCCAACATACAGGAAGAAGTGCTGGGAACGAAACAGACTGAGTATTTCAATATGGAACTGCTTTCGCTCATTCATGTAACCTGCGTGGGAGAACAGTTCGAGAATATTTCCGAACATGATTTCTATACCTGCATGAACCTGCTACCAAGCGACACCAAACCCCAAATCAGACCGAGAGAAAAAATACGTACCTGCTATCTGATATTCCTGATGAGCGAAAAACTGCCCAAACAGGACAGGGAGAATTGGAAGAGGAATATCCTGAAAATATTGGATATTGAGGAAAGCTACTACAAGTCAAAGTACAAAGAGCCTGTTTCCGATTTCCCCAGTGACAGCAACCGGAAATTTGCCAAAGAAATGGATGGTATATTCCGATAATCTGTGATATGCCCTGACATTTTACGAAACAACCACTTTTACCACTCAAATTAAATTTTTGAGTGGTATTTTTATTATCTTATATTCAGATAAATAACAAGATATTCCATTTATATCAACCACATCCTTACCACTTACAACCCTACCTAATTTTGCATCGTTCGAGAACAGAGATAACAGCCAGTGCGCAGGGCTGATTGTTAAACGACTAAATAGATTGAACGATGAAAAATCTTCAAGAATTATTATCAAAACCCGTCTGGCAGATGACAGGTGAAGAGTTCATATTCCTAAGTAAGCACGCTTCCCGTCAAACGGAAACGCAGCCACAGCCCATTACAGACACAGAAAGAAAATATGTGTACGGAATACTGGGCATAGCCAAACTGTTCGGGTGCAGCCTACCCACCGCCAACCGTATCAAGAAAAGCGGAAAGATTGACAAGGCAATCACTCAGATAGGACGTAAGATTATCGTGGATGTTGAGCTTGCCCTTGAACTGGCTGGAAAGAAAACAGGAGGACGGAAATAACGGGAGGCATGGCTATGGACTATATGAAAGAGACTAAGGAAATATCGGCTGAAGAAGCCATAATCCTTTGGCAAGCCTCACGTTTGAGCCTGTCGAAAAGTTATGAGAAAGCACCTGAAATCCTTAAAGTACATGATTCTGTCATTGGGACATTGGGTAATTTCAGCGCATCCATCGGCAAAGCCAAAAGTAAAAAAACGTTCAATGTATCGGCTATCGTAGCCGCTGCATTGAAGAACGGCACAGTGCTGCGGTATGTGGCTGAACTGCCTGAAGATAAGCGGAAAGTGCTTTATGTTGATACAGAGCAAAGCCCTTACCATTGTCTGAAAGTCATGACGCGCATTTTGCGAATGGCTGGTTTGCCAGATGATAGGGACAATGAGAATCTTGAATTTCTTGCCTTAAGAAAATACACGCCTGAGCAGCGTATCAGGATTGTGGAACAGGCTATTTACAATACACCCGAAATCGGTCTTGTAATTATAGACGGCATACGGGATATGGTGTATGACATCAACAGCCCCAGTGAATCAACACGCATCATATCCAAGCTGATGCAGTGGACGGACGACAGGCAGATACATATCCATACGATACTGCATCAGAACAAAGGGGATGAGAACGCAAGAGGGCACATTGGTACGGAGTTGAACAACAAGGCGGAAACCGTATTGCAGGTAGAAAAGGACAAGGGCAACGGTGACATCAGCCATGTTTCAGCCATTCACATCCGGGCAATGGACTTTGAGCCTTTCGCATTCCGTATCAACGACAAAGCCCTTCCCGAACTCATTGAGGGATACAAACCTGAAACAAAGAAGCCGGGAAGACCCGAAGAAGAGAAGTTCGACCCTTACAGGCATATCACCGAGCAGCAGCACCGTATCGCATTGGAAGCCGTTTTCGGGCTGAAAGAGGAATACGGCTACAAGGAACTGGAAGATGCCTTAATCAAGACCTATATGTCAGTGGGTGTAAAGCTGAACCATAAAAAGGCGGTATCGCTCATCACCATGCTCCGCAACAAACGGATGATAGTGCAGGAGACAGGCAGAAAATACACATTCATGCCTGACTTCCACTATTAGCCCATTTCCCTGCAATCACTTCACTTTATTCTCGGGGTGTATATATTAGGAATATAGTGAAGTGCTTGGGGAATGGGACTAAATCACTTCACTTTATTACCGTATCCTATATATACGAGAATTTAGTGAAGTGATTATAGACCGTACTTCCTAAAAAGGTACGGGCAAAAAGAAAAATAAACCAATTCACCAACTACTAAAACAATCATTTTATGGATATACAGACAGCCAAGCAAATCAGAATAGCGGATTATCTGCATAGTTTAGGATATTCTCCCGTCAAGCAACAAGGTGTCAATCTGTGGTATAAATCACCGTTAAGGGAAGAAGCCGAAGCCTCGTTCAAGGTAAATACCGAACGTGAACAATGGTATGACTTCGGTTTGGGTAAAGGTGGTGGTATCATAGAACTGGCTGCACACCTGTACGCTACCGACCATGTACCTTACATCTTGAAACGGATAGCAGAGCAGACACCGCACGTGCGCCCGGTATCTTTCTCTTTTGGAAAGCAAAACTCTTCCGAGCCGAGCTTCCAACAGTTGGAGATTGTTCCGCTGTCATCTACTGCCCTGCTTGCCTACTTACAAGGTAGAGGAATTAACATAAAACTGGCGAAAAGAGAATGTAGTGAAGCACGTTTCACTCACAACGGCAAGCGGTACTTTGCCATCGCCTTTCCCAATGGTTCGTGTGGATATGAAATCCGCAACCGCTATTTCAAGGGCTGCATCGCCCCAAAGGAAATCTCCCACATCAGGCAGTCGGGAAAAGCGAGGAATACCTGTTATGTGTTCGAGGGATTTATGGACTACCTCTCCTTTTTGACATTGAGACAAGAGAGCTGCCCAAATTATCCGGAATTGGACGGGCAGGACTACATTGTATTGAACTCCGTATCGAATGTAAACAAGGCTCTCTATCCGTTGGGCAATTACGAACGCATCCACTGCTTTTTCGACAACGACCATGCAGGACTGGAAGCACTCCGGCAAATCCGCATGGAATACGGCAGAGAGCGGTACATCCGGGACGCTTCGCAGATTTACAGAGGATGCAAGGACTTGAACGAATACTTACAGAAACAGATTGAAAGAAAAAGGCAGCTCCAGTCCGCCAAAGGGGTGCGCAGCCAATCACCGGAAAAGAAGAACGGCTTCCAGTTATAGCCCACTATAACTACACGCTTCGCTTTCGTAGTTGTGGGCTCTCCCGAGGGGATTAGGGCTTTGCCCTAATGACCCACTCAGGGCGTTTCACCCCTGAGAACCCCGAGCAAAGAGTGACCCTCTCTTTACAATCTCCGCTTATGGGTTACCCCTAAGAACCCCTCTGCGAAAGCGAGCAAAGTAAATCAATTGTAAACAAAGGAAAGAAGCTATGGCAACAAAATCAAGCATACATATCAAGCCTTGCAACATCGCATCGAGCGAGGCACACAACCGAAGGACTGCCGAGTATATGCGTAATATCGGGGAGTCCAGAATCTATGTCGTTCCCGAACTTTCCACCGATAACGAACAGTGGATAAATCCCGACTTCGGCACTCCCGAACTGCGAACTCATTATGACAATATCAAGCAAATGGTCAAGGAAAAGACCGGACGTGCCATGCAGGAAAAGGAAAGGGAACGCAAGGGAAAGAATGGAAAGATTATCAAGGTGGCGGGATGCTCACCCATCCGTGAAGGAGTATTGCTTATCAGACCGGACACCACACTGGCTGATGTACGCAAATTCGGTGAAGAGTGCCAAAGACGCTGGGGCATCACTCCGCTACAGATTTTCCTGCATAAAGACGAAGGGCATTGGCTGAACGGTCAGCCGGAAGCAGAAGACAAGGAGAGCTTCCAAGTCGGTAACAGATGGTTCAAACCAAATTATCATGCTCATGTCGTATTCGACTGGATGAACCATGAAACTGGAAAGAGCCGAAAGCTCAATGACGAGGATATGGCAACCATGCAGACCCTTGCTTCCGATATTCTCCTGATGGAACGTGGACAGGCAAAAGCTGTCACAGGTAAAGAGCATCTGGAACGAAATGATTTCATCATTGAGAAGCAGAAAGCCGAACTGCAACGTATAGAGGAAACCAAGCGACACAAGGAACAACAAGTAAGCCTTGCCGAACAGGAACTCAAACAGGTAAAAGCAGAGATACGCACGGACAAACTAAAGAAAACAGCCACCAATGCTGCTACCGCCATAGCAAGCGGTGTAGGTTCTCTTTTCGGAAGCGGTAAGCTGAAAGAACTGGAACATCACATCGAGCAGCTACATCAGGAAATTACCAAACGGGACAAAGCTACTGATGAATTAAAAATTCAGATACAACAAATACAGGAACAGCATAGCAGACAAATTCGTAATCTTCAAAGAATACATAATCAAGAACTTGAAGGCAAAGACAAGGAAATATCACGATTGAGCACCTTGCTTGAAAAAGCCCACAAATGGTTTCCCATGTTCAAAGAGATGTTGAGAATGGAAAAATTATGCGCTGTTATCGGGTTTACCAAAGACATGATAGAAAACCTCTTGACAAAGAAAGAATCCATACAATGTAGTGGCAAAATTTATTCCGAAGAACACAGGTGGAAATTTGACATCAAGAATGATATTTTTAGGGTTGAGAAACATCCGATGGATAGTGGTAAGCTTATGCTGACCATAAACCGACAACCCATAGTACAATGGTTTAAGGAACAATGGGAAAAGTTACAGCAGAATCTACGTAACTCGGTGCAGAGAGAGCAAAAATCCAGAGGATTTAGAATATAGAATAGCCTATTATTAATAAAATCAAGTATCTATGCATCCAAACAGATTGTTTTTATTACAGAATCAAAATCCTAAGAATTTATAAAAAATGAAGCCTAAAGAAGTTTTGGAAAAATGGATAGATTGCTTTAACAAAGCAGATGCTTATCATATAGCAGAGCTGTATGCTACTAATGCAGTAAATCATCAAGTCGCAAACGACCCAATAATAGGTAAAGAATCAATCTACAAAATGTTTGTGAATGAATTTGCCACTGCTAAAATGGTTTGTATGGTGGAAAATATTTTTGAAGATGGCGAATGGGCTATCATGGAATGGAAAGACTCTCTTGGACTTCGTGGATGCGGATTTTTTCATGTAAAAGATAACAAAATCGTCTTTCAAAGAGGGTATTGGGATAAACTTTCATTCTTGAAGCAACACAATCTTCCAATTGAATAAGTACTATCAGAATACGGACTGGGAAATTGAAATACCCAGTCCGAGTTATATAATGAATTTTACTTGTTAAACTATTTAAAGTCAGTTGGATAACAAACCATACCTTTCACATTCTCAGTAGCTCCAGGTATTAATTCAGCCACCATGCAATATTCATGAGAGACTTCGAAAGGAAATTCAATTCCTAAATCGATAGCCTTGCGATAGCCAAATCGAGGATAATACTCTTTATGCCCCAATACGACTGCTGTGCCGTAACCCAAAAGTGCTGCCCTCTGATGGGCTTACTGAATCAACATCCCCCCCAATTCCCTTACGCTGGAATTCCGGCAAGACTGCCAATGGAGCTACACTCAGGGATGTGACAGACTGGGTGTCACTGTCTATCTTTACTTCTGTAAGTAAGATATACCAGACAATTTGTTTTTCTGTCATTTTCTTGTTCTTATCTAATTGTTAGGCTCATTGTTGTTATACATTGTTTAATTATAGATAAATCGTGAATATCCTTCTCTCTTAAATCGTAGCCCGAATGGAATACTTGTTGCCCTTTTGCAGAAATGCAAGGGATGCTTCTGCCTTCAAAGACTGCTGTTCCAAAATAGTCCGGTTGAAATTCATACCAGCCTCCATCCAAGTCGGCTTGTTTGGAAGTGCCGTCCGCATTCAAGACAAAAGGATGGATATCAATATAGCCTAATTCTTTGCTATACAGTTCCATACGGGTGGGCAACCAATTTGTTTCAATTTGATATCCTCTCTCCTGCAAAAGATCAAGGAGTTGGTCTGTATAATTGGCATCAAAATCAATGTCAATATCTCTATGCAAGCGGGTTTGCTGTCCGTACAAGACATCCACTCCCCAGCCTCCATCCAACCAAAACTGCATGTCCAGGCTTTCCAACAAGTCCAAAACTTGAAATAACTCTGTAATCGTAGTGTGTTCTTTCTTTGTCATATAATAATTCTTTAATAAATAATACTATGCGTAATTATCCAACTGCTTGATTGAAGAAATAAAATTTGCACCCACTCCAATCAGAAAGATAACCCATCCGCTGATCATAAAGACGGATGTGATACCCCATGCTTCCACCCAATATCCTGAAGCTACGATACCCAGCATTGATGGAAAGGTACTCAAACTAAAGATGAGAGAAAAAGTCCGTCCAAGCATGTCCGAAGCCAAGTTCTGCTGAATAATAGCGATGAAAAGCGCATGGTAAATGGAATAGGCTATGCCTCCTGTAAATGTTAGGCAAACAAAACCTATAAATGCGCTTGATGGTAAATAACTGGCGCTAATCAGATACAATCCCAATATCACATAAGCCGTATGCATCACTAATGTTTGCTTGCTTTTCAAAGCCTTACAGGCAAGTACTAAACCGCCCAACAATGCCCCTGAGCCCCAACCCATTTCCACAACTCCCATTTGCAAAATGTTTCCGTTGAAATGCAGAAGCGTCATAAAAGGAAATAACGTAAAAACAGGCATAAGGACAAAAGTCACCAGCGTAAAGCATACGAATAAAGGCAAAATGCCCATTGTACGCCGCAAGGTATGCCAACATTCCGTCAGTTCTTTTTTGAAATCTGGAAGAACTTTCGTTTTTTGAAGAGAAGGAATCTGGACACAAAGTAAGGTCAGACAAGCAGCAACAGCTCCGATCACATCTATGAGCAGAATATACTGTATGGGAAGCCAAACAACGAGGCTTGCCCCTACAACGGGAGCTATCACCTCACTGAAGGATTGAATGGAATGGTACAAACCTGATACCCTGACAAGATGGTGCTTGGGAACCAGTAGAGGGATGCTTGCCTGTAAAGCAGGTGCATGAAACGTACTGCCTATTGAACGACAAGCAGTCAATAGATAAAAAAAAGAAAGGTCTTTATAACCCTTGGTTATCACAATAAAAAGACATAGGGTACAGAACGCGATGAACAAGTCCGAATAAAACATCGTTTTCTTTCGATTCCATCTGTCAACATAGACCCCGGCAAACAAGCCTAATACAAATTGTGGTAAAAATCCAGCTAAAATAGCCAGAGATAAAGCTGTCGGGGATTTAAATTCGTTGCTAATCCAAAAAATAATGGAGAAGCCAACAATCGTACTTGTTAAAATAGATATGAGTTGGCCTATTCCTATCACGGCCAAAGTTGATTTCCAATGATTCATTGTGCTAATATTTCATGCGTTTATAGATAAGTACTTTCGTACATTAAGCAAAACGAAATTCTATCCACACAAAAAACTTGTATTATAATCCACTCCTGACGTTGGAATACAATAACAAATACTTTCAGGACGATGTAAAGTCCTGAAAAATCAAACTGAATGGATAGATAAATATTAGTCTTTTCTCATCGGATTCGTTTAATATCGCTACTCTTTTATTATGTAGTGGTTGTATTATCTTAAATAAAACAAAAACACCCGACTTTACATTCTTGGGTGTAAAACTGGGTGTTTGTTTTACAATTTGCTGATTTTCAGCGTTTGTTGCGGAGAGAGAGGGATTCGAACCCCCGGAGGTGTGACCCTCAACGGTTTTCAAGACCGCCGCAATCGACCACTCTGCCATCTCTCCTTGGCGTGACGGGCATTCAAGATGCCTGGCACTCTATGTTAACATATCGGTGTTATTCCGGTGGGGATGCACCGTTATGTTTTGATGTGTGCAAAGGTAAGGCTTTTTTTTGTATTTTGCAATAGGATGATTCACTTTGCTTTTCAATTTTTATGATCTATGCTTGAAAGGTGCGTGGATTCAGGTGCTGTCTGCTGCGGTATCAAATGGCGCCGGCATAGAGGGCGCGCACTTTTCCCACGGGCAGTTTCCCTTCCATGAGCAGGGGGATGCGGCTGTCGGTGGTGGAAATCCAGGCATCCATGTTGTCGGAGCTCACCTTGCCGTTCTCCTGTGTGAAAGTAAAGGTGATGTGGTAGGCAGGATATTTGTTCTTGTCGAGTTTCACCTGATCGATGCCGTGATAGTGGATGGTGAGAATCTCTTTTTTCTTACCGGAGAAGATGTTGAGCTTCACGGCGCTTCCCGGATTCATGGCGGGGTAATTGAGCTGACGCATATAGTAGAATGCGCTGAGCATGTCGAGGGTGGTGCCTTGTGCCTGATGGGTCTTGGTGTCGGTTGACATCTCTTCGCCTTTTTTCTGACGCCATATGCGTGCGTGTGCAGTGACGTTTGATCCGGTACGGGTATAGTTCAGTATGTCGTGCGAGAAGTGCGACCCTTCATGTGCGATGCGTTCATAGTAGGTGGGGAGGAATGTAGTGGGGTGGATGGTGCCGCGCAGCGTGTCACGCACCATGAAGAATTTGTCGGCCCATGGGGCGGAAGCCGCTACGAGAAGCGATTTGAATTCCTTGTGGCTGATGTCTGACGTGGTGAGCGTGACTTCGCCGGCCTTTTTGTTGATCAGGCCCCATTTGTACATTATATTATATGTGAGGCTCTCTTTGGGGAGGGTCCATGCGTTCGCTGTCATTGCCGTGGCGGCAACGAGAAGTAGTAAAAATATGTTTCGTAGTCTTTTCATAACGATGTTTAGACATGAGAGAGGTGGGAGGGTTTAATTTTGGTGAGATGCGGGCGGCTCTGATTGGCTCTGATAAACTCTGATAATTCTGATAATTCGGATAATTCTGATAATTCTGATAAGTTCCGATAATTTTTATGAGATTTATAAGAGTTATCCGAACTTATAAGAGTTTATCAGAAACTATCCGAATTGGAGTTTATCCGGCAAGAACCATAAAAGAAACCGGAAGCAATGTCGGGCCTGTTGTTAAGGCGAGGTGGGCATTGCTTCCGGTGTGATGTGGTTTCTGTTATCGGCTTGTGGGGGGCTCCGGTGCCGTGTCGGATTATTGACCGAGATAGGTTTTGAGCAGGCGTGATTTCTGGCCTTTGAGGCGGCGGATGGCTTTCTCCTTGATCTGGCGTACGCGTTCGCGGGTGAGGTCGAATTTTGCACCGATTTCCTCAAGGGTCATTTCCTGGCAACCGATGCCGAAGAACATCTTGAGGATTTCGCGTTCGCGTTCGTGTAGCTGGTGCAACGCACGGTCAACCTCCTTCGAAAGTGATTCCTGTGTAAGGGTGGCATCTGCCATGGGTGAGTCGTCATTGGCAAGCACGTCGAGCAGAGAGTTGTCCTCGCCTTCCACGAAGGGGGCGTCCACGGATATGTGGCGTCCTGACACCTTAAGCGTGTCGGCAATTTTTTCAACGGGAACGTCAAGGGTCTCTGCCAGTTCCTCGGGCGACGGGCGACGCTCGTTTTCCTGCTCGAATTTGCTGAGTGCTTTCGAGATTTTATTGAGCGAACCAACCTGATTGAGGGGGAGGCGGACGATACGGCTCTGTTCTGCGAGTGCCTGAAGAATGGACTGACGGATCCACCACACGGCATAGGAGATGAATTTGAAACCGCGGGTTTCGTCAAACTTCTGCGCGGCCTTGATGAGGCCGAGGTTGCCTTCGTTGATAAGGTCGGGAAGGCTGAGCCCCTGATTCTGATATTGCTTTGCAACGGAGACCACGAAGCGCAGGTTGGCGCGGGTGAGTTTTTCGAGGGCAATCTGATCGCCTTCGCGGATGCGCTGGGCGAGCTCTACTTCCTGTTCAACAGTGATAAGTTCCTCGCGTCCAATTTCCTGAAGGTATTTATCGAGCGACGCGCTCTCGCGGTTCGTGATAGATTTAGAAATCTTTAATTGTCTCATGTTCGGAATGTCGTATAAGCTGTAAGGCGCTCCGGGAATCGTGCGCCTATTTTTACAAGTTGCAAAGGTACGAAAAAGTTTGGTGAATCCGGCGGTTTTCGGGTTAAATTTGTTGAAAGCGCCTTCGGGCTATTGTTATTTCCGGAATATGGAGTGCGCGTGCGGAGCTGTGAAGAGGGGAGGGGATTGGGGGCAAACAAGGCGGTGTCGCGCTCCGGTATGGAGTGGTGCACCGCCCTGTGGTAATGTTCGGGATGGTTGTATTATTTGTTGCCAACCAGAGTGAAGAGATATTCTTTTTCGTCCTCCGGGTTGGTCTGTACGTCGATTTTGCCTTCGCGGGCGAGCCAGCCGATTGCGGCGAATGCCTCTTTGTCTTTAAGTTTGGTGATTTTTTTGAGCTGTTTGAGGCTCAATACGTCTGTTTCGTTGAGGGCGTTCCAAACAAGTCCTGCCCATGCTCCAATTGTTTCTGTATTCATTTTGTATATGGTTTAAATTGGTGTTATGTGTTTAGTGTGGCGCCGTGTTGGCTATGCTGATTGAATGTGGAGAGGCAAAATGGCGGATGCCTCATGCAGCCGACAGCTTCGATAGTTTTTTCGATGCGGTTTAACACAAATCTGTTACTATGGTGCAAATTTAAGTAAATTTTTCTAATTGGCAAAGGCTGAACAGGAATAATCCTGATTTTTCAGCAGTTCTAACTTTATGATAAAAACACATGGAGGCATGTGTTTGTTTGCAGGTATCATTGTGTTATGCGTGTGATTTGGGACGGCGAAAATGGTTGTCGGCGTATTGGCACGAAAACAGCTGTGCCGGTTGATTAATGAACGGGTTTCGGGCGCATGCCGAGCATTTTGGCCGGATTCTTTGCCGGCGGCTGTCAGTTGTCGATTCGGCGCTTTTGTGGCAGGTGCTAAAATGTTTTTTATTCATGTTAAACGGCATGAAAAATAAATCATTTTTTTGTGCTGCTATTGTGATTTTAGTATTATATTTGCCGTTGGATAACAACTTTGAAACAGGAGGCCATCGCATGGCACGCCGTTTTGCGAGTGACTGTCCGCGAGAGATTATTAACCGACAAACCTAAATTCCAAACAATTTTAGTTATGGATATAAATAATATCATGAACAGCCTGGAAGCTAAACATCCGGGCGAAAAAGAATACCTCCAGGCAGTGCGCGAGGTGTTGCTTTCAGTGGCCGACGTTTATAACCGTCATCCCGAGTTTGAAAAGAACAAAATTATCGAGCGGATGGTTGAGCCTGACCGCATCGTGACATTCCGTGTAACCTGGGTGGACGATAAGGGCGAAGTGCAGAACAACATCGGCTATCGTGTTCAGTTCAACAACGCTATCGGCCCGTACAAGGGCGGTATCCGTTTCCACGCATCCGTGAATCTTTCAATCCTGAAATTCCTCGGCTTCGAGCAGACTTTCAAAAACGCGCTCACCACATTGCCTATGGGCGGTGCTAAGGGCGGCAGTGATTTCTCGCCCCGCGGTAAGAGCAATGGCGAAATCATGCGTTTCTGCCAGGCCTTCATCCTCGGTCTGTGGAAAAATCTTGGTCCCGACCGCGACGTTCCCGCAGGCGATATCGGCGTAGGCGGTCGTGAAGTTGGCTACATGTACGGTATGTACAAAAAGCTTGTCAACGAGCACACCGGCACATTCACCGGCAAGGGATTTGATTTCGGCGGCAGCCGTCTGCGTCCTGAAGCCACCGGTTTCGGTGCTCTCTATTTCGTTGAAAACATGCTCACTCTGGCCAACGACACCATCAAGGGCAAAACAGTGGCCATCTCCGGATTCGGAAACGTGGCATGGGGTGCAGCAACCAAGGCCAACGAACTCGGCGCAAAAGTTGTGACCATCTCCGGTCCCGACGGCTATATCTACGATCCCGACGGCGTGAGCGGCGAGAAAATCAATTATATGCTTGAACTCCGTGCTTCCGGTAATGATATCGTGGCTCCTTATGCCGAGAAATATCCCAACGCCACATTCTTCCCCGGCAAGAAACCCTGGGAGCAGAAGGTTGACATCGCACTTCCCTGCGCAACCCAGAACGAAGTTAACGGTGAGGATGCCAAGCAGCTCGTTGCCAATGGCGTGAAACTTGTTGCTGAGGTTTCGAACATGGGTTGCACTCCCGAGGCTATCGATACTTTCATCGCCAACAAGATCAACTATGCACCCGGCAAGGCCGTCAACGCAGGTGGCGTGGCATGCTCCGGTCTGGAAATGACACAGGATGCAGAGCATCTGCAGTGGAGCGCCGAAGAAGTTGATGCCAAGCTGCATCAGATCATGGCATCCATCCACGAACAGTGCGTGGCTTACGGACGCGAAGCTGACGGCTACCTCAACTACATGAAGGGTGCCAACATCGCAGGCTTCATGAAGGTGGCCAACGCCATGATGGAGCAGGGTATTATCTGATTCCCCATAGAGCGGGTGACATCTCACCCCTGAAATCTAAATTTTCACTCCCGATTGTCGGCTGTACGCAACGTAGCCGACACTCGGGAGTTTTTTATGAAAAAGCCGCGCCGATGGGGCTTTTATTGTCTGAAAAAGTGTTACCTTTGCAGCAGAAAGTTAAGCCATGACCGACGACCAGATGCTTACACCGGCAAGAGCCCAGCTCGATGCATATCTGAAAGAGCACGGTATGCGGCGCACCCCCGAACGTTATGCCATTCTTGAGAAAGTGTTCTCGACGGATGCCCATTTTTATGTAGATGCGTTGCATGAGGCGCTTACGCTTGAAGGACGGCATTTCAGCCTTTCCACAGTGTATGCTGCCATACAGCTGTTTCTTGAGGCCGGCCTGGTGCGCAGGCATCAGTTCGGCAATCAGCCGGCGCAGTATGAAAGGGTTCTTCCGGGTGCCACCGAAAGTCACCACCATCTGGTGTGCACTTCCTGTGGTCGCGTTAGAGCGGTGAAAGACCCCGCGCTTATGGCCCAGATAGGCAATCTGAGGTATCCCACATTTAAAACGCAGTTCTTCACGCTTTATGTGTACGGGCTGTGTTCCTGGTGCCAGAAGCGTCTGAAACGTGAAAGTGCCCGTAATGGCCAGTAAGGCTGTTTGGTCCAGTCGGTGTTCTTGACCTGATTTTTTGAAACCATTATCACAGTTACAAAACTCTACACAATGAAAGTTGACGTTCTGCTCGGTTTGCAATGGGGCGACGAAGGGAAAGGAAAAGTTGTTGATGTACTGACACCGCGCTATGACGCTGTGGCCAGATTTCAGGGCGGCCCGAATGCCGGCCATACACTTGAATTCGACGGCAAGAAGTATGTGCTCCGCTCCATCCCTTCCGGAGTGTTCCAGAATGACACGAACCTCATAGGCAACGGAGTTGTGCTTGACCCCGTGCTGTTCCGCGATGAGGCAGAAGCCTTGTGCAAAAGCGGCGTGGATCTGAAGCACACGTTGAAAATCTCAAAGAAAGCGCATTTCATCCTGCCGACACACCGTCTGCTTGATGCCGCATCCGAAAAGGCAAAAGGGAAAGCCAAGATCGGCACCACCGGCAAAGGTATCGGTCCAACATATACCGACAAGACTTCGCGTAACGGTGTGAGGGTAGGTGATATATTCGATAATTTCGATGCAAAGTACGCCGCCGCACGCGAACGCCATCTCACACGTCTGGCGTCGCTGGATGCCACTCCCGACCCCCAGCAGCTGGCACAGCTTGAACAGGATTGGATAAACGCCGTGGAATATCTCAGGAATTATGAGATTGTCGATGGCGAATATCTCGTGAACGATCTGCTTGCCTCGGGCAAGAGCGTGCTTTGCGAGGGTGCGCAGGGCACCATGCTTGATGTGGACTTCGGGTCGTACCCTTTTGTCACCTCGTCCAACACCATCTGTGCCGGCGCATGCACCGGCCTGGGTATTGCGCCCAACAAGATTGGAGATGTGTTCGGTATTTTCAAGGCCTACTGTACGCGCGTGGGAGCCGGACCGTTCCCCACCGAGCTGTTCGACGAAACCGGTAAGCTGATACGTGATCTCGGCCACGAATACGGCGCTGTGACAGGACGTGAGCGCCGTTGCGGCTGGATTGACCTTGTGGCACTCCGCTATGCCATCATGATAAACGGCGTGACCAAACTCATAATGATGAAGAGCGATGTGCTCGACGGATTCGACACCATCAAGGCTTGCGTGGCCTATGAGGTGAACGGCAAACGCACCGACCGTTTCCCGTATTCTATCGATAACGCAGATGCCGTTAAACCGGTTTACGAGGAGCTGCCGGGATGGAAAACGCCCATGACATCTGTCACCTCGGCCGACGAATTCCCCCAGCGCTTCAAGGATTATATCTCGTTCCTTGAGCGTCAGCTCGGCACACCGATCGTAATCGTTTCGGTCGGACCGGACCGCACGCAGACAATCGAGCTTTAATCCGAACCGGGTCTAGATATAAAAATCAGGCAGCCATTATCCCGAATGGGATTGTGGCTGCCCGATTTTTTTGTGTTCACTTCAATTCTTACCTGCCAGGGCTTTGATTTTGCCAAGGAGCCAATAGGGGAGCAGGCGCATGGTGCGGTGCCCTATGGTGCAGTAGAAGCGCGTCCAGTGATATTTCAGGGCGCATGCAGGTGAGTGGAAATACTCTATTGTCTGCATGGCCATCTCCACCATTTCGCGGCCGGCTTGCCGACGGTCGATGAGGTGACCCAACGGGGCTTTCTTCTCGATTACCGCCACAATGCGCCCCTCGGCGGTTGTGGAGGGTCTGACATCGGCGCAACCGCCCAGATGGGCAGCCACATCGATGCATTCGGTGGCGTTCCACAACACCAGACGTCCCTTGCGTATGTCTATATTGAACTGGTGAAAGCCCCTGTAGCCTTCATTTTCCGCTTCGTTGCGGAAGTGGTTCAGATATAGCACTCCGCCCTGTTTGAGGCAGTCTACGGCTTGCAGAATCCCCTTCATGGGGTTCATGCTGTGGTCCAAAGAATTGCGAATGTGGATGAATGTCACGGAGTTTTCCGGATAAATAGCCCCGAGACTCTCGGTCATACCAAATTTGATGTGTGGCAGTTCGGGCTTATGTTTGTCGAGAATCTTATTGTAGAACGGGGCGAGCGGGTCGATAAAATCTATGTCGAGGTCTTTGCCGCCTATTTTTGTCCCGAATGCATAGCTTAACGCGCAGCCGACATCAAGAATAACCGGTTTCTCCTCCTTCCGGGCGGCAAGGAAAGCGGCCATATCGAAGTTGTCGAGCACGCATTCCTGACCGATGAGCGACCATCCAAACAGATCGCGCAGACGTTTGCGGTTGTTATAGTAACTTTGCCAGAAGGCTACCTCGTAGGGGATGCCTTTAATCCAGCGGCGGGTGTTGTCGGTTGACATTTTATATTTCTTTTAACAATATTGTCGCTATATATTTTGAAAATTTAGCAGATTGGTTCTTTCCATCATCTGACAAAAGTAGTAATTTTATACAAGACAGGCAATAGACCATTCCCTGTCTTCATTTGTATTGATATGCAGACAGCCTGACAAGAGTCTGTTTATGAAAAAAATATTGCTGATTTTTACTGCGGTATGCTTGTTAATTGCGGAAAAATGGCTAAATTTGCAAGCCATTACCCAGAAGCCGCCCTACCAGCGGCAAAATCATAAGGAGTGGTCGATGCCACTTCACAAAATTTTGAATATAAAAAGAATAAATAGAAATGAAAAAAGATCTTCATCCTTCAAATTATCGTGAAGTTGTGTTCAAGGACATGTCGAACGACGAAATCTTCATCACACGCTCGACTGTAGCTGCCAAAGAGACCATCGAAATCGACGGCGTAACCTATCCCCTGGTAAAGCTTGAAATCACCTCCTCATCGCACCCCTTCTTCACCGGCAAGCAGAAGCTCGTTGACACCGCAGGTCGTGTCGATAAGTTCCTCAGCCGCTATGGCAACCGCAAAAAGAACTGATTCCGGGCCAATATCCCGTTCAATTCATAAAAAAGCGATGTGTCGGATTCCCCGGCACATCGCTTTTTTTTATGCCCGATTATCTGGCTCATATTAATAAATCCTATTCCTTTCCGTGCCTGCCACACATGGAGGGTGCAGTTGAGGCGGGATTGTTGATAAGTTTTTTGTGTTTAAATGTCGGGATATATGAAAAATGCAGTAAATTTGAATAGTGCGAGGCGATGTGCGCATTCGTCATATTGCGTGTGTCATATCATTGCACTCAAATACTGTCAAACTTTCGTCTACATATATAAAACAATTCAATATGAACCGCATCGGCAAGCTGTATTTCCGTTATGGAACCATGGGTTCCGCCAAAACAGCATTGTTGCTCACCACGGCATATAATTTTGAGGAACGGAAAATGCGTTATCTCTGCATGAAGCCGGTGGTTGACAACCGCGACAAGAAAAACGTGATAAAGTCGCGTATCGGCATCGAGCGTGAATGCAGCTGGATATATCCGGATACGGACTTGTATGAGTTTGCCAAGGAATATTTTGAGAAAATCGGTGCTTTGGTGGAATGGTTTCTTGTTGACGAGGCGCAATTCCTGACCGAGGCGCAGGTGGATCAGTTGTCGAGGGTCGTCGACGATTTCGGCTGCAATGTGATATGCTATGGCCTCCGTACCGATTTTCAGACGCATCTGTTCGAGGGCTCCCGCCGGTTGTTCGAGATTGCCGATACTATCGACGAGATTAAATCAACCTGTACCTGCGGACACAAGACCATTGTGAATGCCCGCATCGATGCCAACGGCGATTTTGTCAGCGAGGGAGCTCAGGTAGAGATCGGTGGCGACGAGCGATACATAGCCGTATGCCGCAAATGCTGGCGCAACAAGCGCATCGCCCAGTCAGCCCGTTATTCCCTTCCGTTTCCGGAGCTGATGGAGGATGCCGGGCATGACGAGTGACCGCCGTGCATGCCGTCAGGCTGTGATGAACAGCAGATGGTCCGGATAGGGGGAATCACAATCGTAATAGAACTCTTCGGACGATATGGCACGCAGTGCATCGCCCGTCATGATCTGTTCCTGCAGAATCTGCCGGAGCAACAGTCCGCGTAGTTCTTTTAGTCGTGTGGCATTCGGGGTCTTGGTCTCCGCTCCAACCTGCTGTCTGAAATTCGCCACGTATACCCGGGCAAACGATTTTACCAGTTTCCAGTCAATGCATTTGGATGCGTCGAGCGGCAGGAGGTTGAGCACCTCGCTGTCGCCCGTTGTCTTTATCATGTTGATAAGAGCCAGGGTGAGCGGTTTTTTCCAAAAGCGCTGTAAGGATGCTCCGTCAGCTGCGATTTTGGCTGTGAATTCCATCCGGTACGGCTTTATGATGCTGTCGGGAGCAAGCCATCCGTAGAGCGATGACACTATCCGCAGGCGTCCGCCTGCGTAGGCAATGGCATCGGGCGTGAGCGATGCTATGTCAAGCGCCTTGAACACAACCCCGGTGTAGGCCAATATGGCTTTGTATCCGTGGCTTTTGTCGGGAAATTCGTAAATCTGGCCGTGAAGGGCGGCTGCAGATTTCGGGCCGATGCCCAGGGTGGCTGCAAGCTCAGGCACACTGAGATGGCGCAATCCGTCCATAAACCGGTCGGCATCAGCCTCAAACGGCGGTTTGTGTGATTCATAAACGTCATGGGCAACGGCTGTCTGGCCGTTGCCCATTGATTTTGATTCGGCTATGAGAATAATCATATGTGCGGTGTTAGTCGCCCATGGTGCGCAGCAGCTCGTCGTTGTCGGCGGTGCGTTCCATGCGGTCCTTGATGAATTCCATCGCTTCGATTGAATTGCGGTCGGACAGGAACCGGCGCAGAATCCACATGCGGTTGAGGGTCTCTTCGCGCAGCAGCAGGTCGTCGCGGCGTGTGGACGATGCCATGATGTCCACAGCGGGGAAGATGCGTTTGTTCGAGAGTTTGCGGTCGAGCTGAAGTTCCATGTTGCCCGTACCCTTGAATTCCTCGAAAATCACCTCGTCCATCTTCGAAGATGTCTCGGTGAGGGCGGTGGCGATAATGGTGAGTGAGCCGCCGCCTTCGATGTTTCGGGCTGCGCCGAAGAATCGTTTCGGTTTCTGGAGGGCGTTGGCGTCCACACCGCCTGAAAGGATTTTTCCGGAAGCGGGCTGGGCCGTGTTGTATGCACGGGCCAGACGTGTGATGGAGTCAAGGAGAATCACCACATCATGGCCGCACTCCACCATGCGTTTTGCTTTTTCAAGCACGATGCCTGCAATTTTGACATGGCGGTCGGCCGGTTCGTCGAACGTGGATGCGATCACTTCCGCGTTGACGCTGCGGCTCATGTCGGTAACCTCCTCGGGTCGCTCGTCAATGAGCAGGATCATGATGTAGACTTCCGGATGATTTTCGGCGATGGCATTGGCAATGTCCTTCAGCAGGATGGTCTTACCGGTTTTGGGGGGCGCCACAATCAGGGCGCGCTGTCCTTTGCCGATGGGGGAGAACATATCTACCACGCGGGTGGATATGTTGTTGCTGCTGCGTCCGCCCGTGAGATTGAATTTTTCGTCGGGGAACAGCGGCGTGAGATGTTCGAAAGGTACACGGTCGCGGATGAATTCAGGCTGGCGTCCGTTGATGGATATTGCCTCGTTCATCGGGAAATATTTTTCGCCTTCCAAAGGAGGGTTGATGGTGCACTGCACCACATCGCCGGCCTTGAGGCCGTATTTTTTTATCTGAGGCTGGGTTACATATATGTCGTCGGGCGATGCGAGGTAGTTGAAGTCGCTTGAGCGCAGGAAACCGTAGCCTTCTGGCATTATCTCAAGTACGCCTTCTGCTTCAAGGAAGCCGTCGAAATTATAGGCCGGTGCGTTCGGCTGCTGCATTTTTGCAGCCATGCGTTCTTTCTTTTTGGCCTTTTTGCTTTTCGGCTCCATAACCTGCTTCTGAGCCTGCGGTTCACGGATTATGATAGGAGCTGCGGCAGCAACGGCAGCTGCTGCCTCGCGTTCTTTCTGCGAACGGGGAGTGAAGCTTTTGCCTGCAGCGTGGGGGAAGAATGCTCCGAACGATTCATCCACCTTGCGTCCGAAAACGCGGGGGCCGTTAGCCTGTCGGGGTTGATTCTGAGGCTGTGAGGCTGAAGGATTCTGTGAGGGGAGAGGCGTATCGGTGTTGTTGGCAGGAGTTGTGTCCGTGGTTTTGTCGTCGGTCTGGATTTTTGGCCCTTGTGGGGTGCTGTTGTTTGTTTCGGCAAGTAGAGCAGGTACAGCTTCTGTGCTTGCTGCTGGAAGTTGTAGCGGTTGGTTGCTGTCGCTGTCTATTATTTCAGCCATAAAGGACGGCTCTATCTCATCCGGATTAGCTGCGAATTGTGGCGTGCTCGCAGCATTGTCGTTGTTCTCGTTGTTGTCCGGTTTATTATTTCTGGGCTTGCGTCCGCGACGTTTTTGATTGGGCTTTTCCTGATTGCCGTCTGTTTCGTTGCCGGTTTCAGCCTGAGGCTGCAGGGGTGATTCCGGCTGCTCTGTAGGAGCCGCAGCGGTTTCGGTTGCAGCGGTCGTCTGTCTGTTGCCCGGTTTGCGTCCGCGGCGTTTTGGCTCGTCGGGCGTGGCGTCACCAGCCTGTTCAGGCGCAGGAGCTGAGGCAACCTGTTGGTCGGCGGGGTTCTGGTTGCGGGGCTTGCGTCCGCGACGTCGCGGCTGCTCTTCAGGCGCATTGGCCGAGAGGTCGATCGCCTGTTGGTCAAGGATGCGGTAAATCAGCTCCTCGCGGTTGGCGATATTGATTTTTTTCAGGCCCATGGATTCACCCACCTCTTTGAGGCGGTCGTCGGGCATATCTTGAAGTTCCGAAATATTGTACATATGGATTTTAAACTGCGAAACGGAATTTTTTGGAAAAGGCTTGTCTTTTGGAAAATCACGGGAGTTTGAGCGCACGGTTCTCCGGCGTTTTTACGGGGTAATGTTGCTTTAACCCACCGTCTTTGTCCTTATTGATGACAAAGTTCTAAAATGCTGTGAGGATGAATTTGTTGTTTGTGAGTTACGCGTCTGTAGCCATACATTCTTCAGTCGCTCCCTAAACATCTGAATCAAATCGATTATGCCAGACCGTTACAGTTAGGCATTGTTGTTTGAAGCGGTCAAGAGAGATGGACTGTGATGGTTGAGGAATGCAGCCGATAGTGAAAACCTTAGGAAGTGTTCGGCTTGGACACGTCTGACGAAGTGGGAAGCTTTTGCGAATCATGGCACATTCATCATTGTTTGTGCTGTGTAATCGATGCTCTACTTCGTTGAAACCTTTGCAAAGGTAACACTTTACGGATAATTAACCAAATCCAAAGGCAAAAAGTTCACTATGGTGCACAGAGAGTAGGGTTGCGGACTGCGATGGCGGTTTTTTGAGGCGTCCTGTTTAAAGCTTTGATATGTGGCTGTTTTTCTGTACCTTTGTAAGTTAAATAGATTTGGAATGGATTTTAAACTGAATTCACAATATAAACCCACCGGAGATCAGCCGGAAGCCATCGCCCAGCTGGTGAAGGGTGTCAACGACGGTACACCGGCTCAGACACTGCTTGGCGTGACCGGTTCGGGCAAGACGTTCACAATGGCCAACGTGATTCAGCAGGTGCGCCGCCCCACGTTGATATTGAGCCATAACAAGACTCTTGCGGCTCAGCTTTACAGCGAGTTCAAGCAGTTTTTTCCAGAGAATTCCGTCCAGTATTTCGTGTCGTACTACGATTATTACCAGCCGGAAGCCTACATCCCGTCTGTCGACAAGTATATTGAGAAAGACCTCATGATCAATGACGAGATTGAGAAACTGCGCCTTGCCACCACTTCGGCGCTTCTGTCGGGACGCAGGGATGTAATTGTTGTAAGCTCGGTGTCGTGTCTGTTCGGTATGGGCAATCCGGAGGATTTCAATGCCAACGTGATTGACATCCGTGTGGGTCAGAAAATTGCCCGCAATGCCTTTCTGCGCCGTCTTGCCGAGGCTCTTTATTCACGTAACGAGGTTGAGCTGAACCGTGGTAATTTCCGCGTGAAGGGGGATACCATCGACATCCGTCTGGCCTATGAGGAAATCATTCTCCGTGTGATTTTCTGGGGCGACGAGATAGAATCCATATCCACTCTCCATCCGCTCGACAATGTGCCCCTGGGCAGCCACGACCAGTTCAAGATATATCCGGCCAATCTGTTTGTCACATCGCGTGAACGCCAGGCTTCGGCTCTGGCTCAGATGGAAGTGGACCTCGGGCAGCAGGTGGACTTTTTCAACAAAGAGGCTCGCCTGCTTGAAGCCAAACGCCTTTATGAACGTACCACTTACGACATTGAGATGATCCGCGAGGTCGGTCACTGTCCCGGCATCGAGAACTACAGCCGTTATTTCGACGGACGTGAGCGCGGTATGCGCCCGTTCTGTCTGCTTGATTATTTCCCCAAGGACTATCTTACCATAATTGACGAGAGCCATGTGACCATTCCACAGATACGCGCCATGTATGGCGGCGACCTTTCACGAAAGGAAAATCTTGTGAACTACGGATTCCGCATGGAGAGTGCCCTTGACAACCGTCCGCTCCGGTTCGAGGAGTTCGAATCGCTCACCAATCAGGTTGTCTATGTCAGTGCCACTCCCGCCGATTACGAGCTTGAACAGTGCGAAGGCGTGGTGGTTGAGCAGGTGATACGTCCCACCGGGCTGCTCGACCCGCTCATTGTGGTGCAGCCGTCGGAACATCAGATTGACCATCTGCTCGAGCAGATAGAGATGCGCCGTGAAAAGGATGAGCGTGTGCTTGTCACCACCCTTACAAAGCGCATGGCCGAGGAACTGAACGACTACCTGCAGAAACTGCAGATAAAATCGGCCTATATACATTCGGATGTCGACACTCTCGACCGCATCAAGATTCTGGATAATCTCCGCGCCGGAGTATTCGATGTAGTGATAGGCGTAAACCTCCTCCGAGAGGGGCTTGACCTGCCGGAGGTGTCGCTCGTGGCCATCATAGATGCCGACAAGGAGGGCTTCCTGCGGTCGCACCGCTCGCTGACACAGACCGTGGGACGTGCCGCGCGTAACCTCAACGGCATGGTCATAATGTATGCCGACAAGATTACCGACTCCATGCGCCTTACAATCGAGGAGACCGAGCGGCGCCGTGCCAAACAGCTGGCATATAACGAGGCACACGGCATTGAGCCTAAGGCTATTGTCAAGGCACGTAACAGGATTATCGGACTTGATACTGAGGATCTGCCCGGAGCACCGGCAGCAGGCGGACGCCGTGCGGCCAAAGCGCCTAAGGCCGCAACGCCGATTCCTTATGAAAGCGAATACGTGTCGACGGTCAACCTTGCAGCCGATCCGGTGGTTCCCTATATGAGCGCGGCCGAACTTCAGCGCTCCATCACCCGTTTGCGTTCCGACATGGTTCACGCCGCCAAAAACATGGAATTCATGGAGGCTGCGCGCTTGCGCGATGAAGTGCTGAAAATGGAGGAACTCTTAAAGACAATGCAGTGACGCATATGACACAAGAAAACCGTAACAATCCGCATAATATACAGACTGAAGTTCACGCACAGGCCCGCACTGGAGTGGATCCGCGTTTCGACCTGAAACGCTGGCTCCCCACATCAGTGAAAGAAGCACGCCTGCATGGATGGGAAGAACCGGACATCGTGATATTCTCCGGCGACGCCTATGTTGATCACCCGTCGTTCGGGGCAGCTGTAGTAGGCCGCGCTCTCATGGAAATTGGCGGCTACAAGGTGGCCATTGTGCCTCAGCCCAATTGGCAGGACGATTTGCGCGACTTCAGGAAATTCGGTCGTCCGCGCCTGTTCTTCGGCATTTCTGCCGGAGCGATGGACTCGATGGTGAACCACTACACAGCCGGTCGGCGTCGCCGCAGCGATGACGCCTATACGCCCGGAGGCCGACACGGAGCGCGTCCGGATTACCCCACGGTGGTCTATGCCGATATACTGAAGCGCCTTTATCCCGATGTGCCTGTCATAGCCGGAGGCATCGAGGCCTCCTTGCGCAGAAATTCGCATTACGATTACTGGCAGGACCGTCTGCGGCCGTCGATCATGATAGATGCGCAGGTCGACATGGTGGTGTATGGAATGGGGGAGAAGCCCATGCTCGAGGTGGCTGCACGTCTTTCCGCCGGTGAACGGGTTGAGAATATCACAGACGTTCCTCAGACCGTAGTGGTGCGTCCGCTCGCCGAGATGCCGCAGCCAGACGCCGATAACATTGTGCTCGCCTCGTTTGAGGAGTGCAAGCGCGACAAGGCCGTGCAATCTGCCAATTTCAAGCACATCGAGCAGCAGTCCAACCGTATGCACGGTGCGGTGCTCTGGCAGCAACACGGCAATAAGGTGGTGAAAGTCAATCCTATGTATCCGCCTATGACCACTGCGGAGATTGACCGTACGTTCGGGCTGCATTACACGCGTCTGCCTCACCCGCGTTACAAGGGGAAACGGATTCCGGCCTTCGATATGATTAAGTTCTCGGTCAACATGCACCGTGGATGTTTCGGCGGGTGCGCTTTCTGCACCATCTCCGCGCATCAGGGCAAATTCATCGCGTCGCGCAGCAAGGAGTCTATCCTTGCCGAAGTGCGTCAGGTGGTGGCCATGGACGATTTCAAGGGATATATATCCGACCTCGGAGGCCCGTCGGCCAACATGTACCGAATGGGTGGCCGCGACACAGGGATATGTGCAAAATGCATGCGGCCGAGTTGCCTGCATCCCAAGCCCTGTCCGAATCTTGACAATGACCATACGCTGCTGCTTGAGGTTTACAAGGCGGTGGACAGCCTGCCGGGCGTGAAAAAGTCGTTTATCGGCAGCGGTGTGCGTTATGATCTTGCCATGCATCGCTCCGGCAATGAAAAAGCGGAGGCCGCCAACCGGCGCTACATAGCCGAACTTATACGCAACCATGTGAGCGGACGTCTGAAAGTGGCGCCTGAGCACACCGAAGATGATGTGCTTGAGGTGATGCGTAAGCCTTCGTTCAGTCTGTTTTATGAATTCAAGGATATTTTCGACCGCATCAACAGTCGGGAAAATCTGAAACAGCAGCTTATACCATACTTCATTTCATCGCATCCGGGCTGCACGGAGACGCACATGGCTGAACTTGCCATCAAGACCCGCGACCTTGATTTTCATCTGGAGCAGGTGCAGGATTTCACTCCCACACCAATGACGGTGGCCACAGAGATTTACTACAGCGGGGTACACCCTTACACGGGTGAAAAGATTTTCACAGCCATAACGCCTGAGCAGAAACTGGCCCAGCGGCAGTATTTCTTCTGGTACGACAGGGCTTACCGTTCCGGCATCATGGATTCGTTGCGGCGTCTGCATCGCCCCGACCTTATCAAACGTCTGTTCCCCGGCCATCTCGGTTATGAGCCTCAGACACGGCGTGGGTTCCAGTCGAAAAAACGCCGCTGAAAGTCACATCCGGTGAAGCTGCTCAAAGTCAGTAGTCGCAGCGCAGCCGGCATATTTATCAGACGGGGATTACCACCATTGGGATGTCGGCGCGGAACAGAATCTTGTGCGCGAGTGATGGGTTGAACACACGGGCGAACACGTTCTTGTGCTTGTTGGGGAGGCATATCATGTCGAACGGTTTGCGTGTGGCGATATTGTCAAGATCGTCGAATACGGAATGAGTCTTGATGTATTCCACCGAGAATGTATATCCGGCATAGTGCTCCCGGCAATATTTCAACAGATTGTCGGCCGCCTGCGTTGGCGGTGTCTGACGCATTCTGCGTGGCGGCACGCTAATGAGCGTCACATCAAGATGGATGTCTGGAAACAGACGGTAGAGTGAGTCGAGGGCCAGCATGTCCTCCTGATCCAGATTGCAGAAAAACGCCACCCGTTCATGTTTGCCGAACAGGTCGAAATCCGTGTTCTCCGGTACGGTAAATGCCGGAACGCGGCAACGGTCGAGCACCTCGGCTGTGACGCTGCCTATCAGTTCCGTTTCCTTTTTCCCTGCCTCGCGTGTGCTCATCACAACCATCAGCGGCTTTTCCTCGCGTGTATACGAGAGAATGACCTCCTCCGGAATACCCTCGCTGACTATTGTGGAAAATTTCACTGCCGGGAGGCGTCCGCTTTTGATATCGTCGCGCACTGTGTGTGCGAAACGTTTCATCAGCGTTTCCGCCTGCTGCTGCATTCGGGAGGTGAGCTCCATATCCTCCAGCTCATAATCGTAGGCGTCGGAAAGCTGTATTGTCTCGCTTCCCGAAGGGCTTATGAAGGCATGCATAAACTCCACTTCGCAGTTCATGCGGGATGCAAGTTGCATGGCCAGTTTAACCGCCAGGGATGTATGGGGAGAAAAGTCGGTTGGCACGAGAATCTTGCCCTGCCGATGTTTGGCCCTGTCGGTGTCGGCAACGTTGAAAATCTCGAAGTTCTCCACAATTCGCAGTGCTTTGGGGAGGTCGGCCTCTTTGATGCGGACTCTCACCCCCGCCGATACTTCAGGATTTGCCAGATTGACGTTGTTGAGTTCCACAGGAATGCCTTCACGTTCCAGAATGAGTTTCACTTTCTGGGCACGTTCAAAGGTGTGTATGGCCAGAGTTATGAGACGGTTGGGTGTCATGGCGTGGGTGTTTTGCGGAGATAAATAAAATCGCGCCCTTCGGGGCATGCCGATGGGCGCGACTTATGCTTTGGTTGCTTGAATGTTTTTGACGGCGGATGAATGCTGTTCTGGCTTCATGTGGCCGTTTAATTCTCAAATTCAGGCTTCCTTTTTCTGTTCCTCTTCCTGAAGGATTTCAACCGCCATGTCGTAGATGGTGGTGTCGTCGAGCACTACAATGCCACCGTCGGGACCCGGTTCGATGTGTACACCGCAGTTATTGCCGAATTCGTAATTTGAACCCCCAAAGTAGTTACGAACTGTTTGCACGGTTATATGGAGCTTGTCGGCAATGCGGTGGGTTGCGCCATCGGGAAGGCTGTCTTTAAGGCGACGCAGATCGTTGAAAGTGATTGTCTTTGTCATGATCGTGTATTTTTAGGGTGAAATATGTTCTGTTAGCACCATAAATTTATGCTTAATGGCTGTAATTAGCAAATGTTTGTTATGTGTTTTACAACATATTTTTTCATTCTTTTACCCTAATTTTAAGTCAAACAAAGGCTTATGATAAATGGCCTGAAAGGCTTTATAGGGCATGTAGGCACGGGGTAAGGTGAGAGAATTTGTCAGATGCGCTCCACATCGGCAGCCTTGATCCATGCACGTTCATTCTGCCCTACGCGCACTTCAAACCATTTTCCGTCGGCCGATGATGAGATGGAATCAACAATCTCCACTTTGGTGCCTTCGTGCAGCAGGAATGCTTCTTCCGACTGGTTCCGTGCCTCGCGCGGCGTTGTGGAAAGCTGGGCGGAGGGTGGGAGGATGATGGCATACCGGTCGGTTTCAACACGGTTTGCAGCCGCGAACGATATGATCACGGCAAGCGCGCACACAATGAATATTATCAGGCCACCGAAGAAACTCAGTTTCTTGACAAGCACCACCGACGAGAAAAGATAGGTGAGCGCCGAGGCAAGAAACAGTGCAAAGAGAATTATCGCAAGCGAGGCCCATGTGTCGGCCTTGAAAAACATTACGATGTTTTCCCAAAGATTCGATACGAAGGAACCTGAGTCAATCTGGCGGTCTGTGATTTTCCCTTTCACGAATTCCAGATTTATGCGTGCGTCCTTGTTGGTGGGGTCGAGTTTGAGGGCGCGTTCATAGTTTACAATCGCCATGCCGAGATTGCCCTGACGATAATAAGCATTGCCGAGATTGTAGCATATCGTACTGGAGGTGCCTTCAGAAGTTATGGATTCGCGGTAAAGCCGTTCGGCAAGTGAGAAATTATCGGCGGCATATGCCGAGTCGGCCTGTTCTGCCAGATGTCCTGCTTCGATGCCAGTTTCCAGAGCCTCCTCTGCTTCTGGTGAGGCGACAGCAGCACCTGCCGTTGTGATTGAATCCTGCTGGGCTGCCGCTGTCAATGCGGCAATCAGAAATATGGCGAATGATATGATATGTTTCATGTTGCGTCTGATGGTTTGGTTGAAATGTTGCGCCATGTCGGAAGTCAGGCACGTGCTATCTTGCTGCGTTCAATTTCGTTGATTACATCGGTTGCACGGTTATATATGGCCTCTACCGACGAATCGAGAGATGAATCGGGGGTGTAACGTGCCATTTCGCAGTCATCGAGGATGGCTATCACGTTATTGCAGATTTCTGTGTCGGCTCCGCGTTGCGACAGGGTGTCCACGATGTTCTGGCGAGTGAGCTGCGACGAGGGGATGTTGAGCTTGTCGCTCAGATAGCCCCACATTGCCTTGAGCAACTCTTCATAGAATTTGTCGCTCTTGTGGGCTTTCATGAAGCTTTCGGCCATTTTAAGGCGCTTCCGGGCCACCTTGTTGGCACGGGACGTGCGGCGTCCCACAACATCGGCTTCGCGTTTGAGTTTGTTGCTGTAGATGAGCACACTGGCTATGGCTGCGGCGAGGAGTGCGCCGAAGATGGCCCAGTACCACCAGAAACGTATCATGGGGGTATGGTCGGCCGATTGGTTCTTGTCGCCGGTCTTTATGTGCAGGATGTCGGTGTTCTTGGCTTCGATGTCGCGCTGCTCAGCACTCATTGTGGTTCCGGAGCCTTTGGCCACATTGAGCGTGTAGCCCGGAGCGGTGAGTGTGACGTATTGTTTCTTGGCGAGGTCGAAGTACACGAATTCCTGTGCCGGAATCTTGAATTCGCCCACCGATTGCGGCACGAGGGTGTAGTCAATGCTCCGGGTACCGGTGAGGGTGTTTCCGGCTATACGGACATTTTCCTCGGTCTTGGGTGTGTATTGCTCGAATTCCGATGGAATCTGTGGTTTGGGCTCGGTGAAGTATTTGATGTTGCCCGTACCGGTTACGATATAGCGGAGCGAAATCGCTTCACCTGTTCTCGGAGTGTTGGAACTGAGTACGCTTTCAAATTTGAGCTGTCCCACAGCGCCTGAGAATCCGGCCGGTTCCGGCTGGGGGAGGGGAGTGATGTTGACTGTCTGGGTGAACGGCTGCAGATGCACCTCCTTCTCAATGGGACGGGCAGAGATAAAGAAGCCGTTCGACACGCGTTCGAGCTGCACCACGCTCAGGTCGTATTTTCCGGAGTTGATGGTGAGCTTTCCCGATTTCTGAGGGAAGATGATGCATTTTTTCAGCACGGCAGTTATGTAGTTCTGGCCGTTGTAGTGCTCCACCTCATTGAGCTGGGCCTGAGTGTCGAGTTCATCGATAAGGAAGCCGTCGAAAGTTGGGGGAGAGGTGACCAAGAACGAATTGATGCGCTCGAATTTGGTGTAGAGTTTGAGGGTGCATTCAATGGCCTCGCCTTCGTAGGCCTGACTCTTGTTGAGGATTACGCGCACGAAGATGTCGTTTTTGGATATCTTGGTGTCCTGTGCAGGCTCGTCGAAATCCGGCATCCCCATGGCGTTGCCGCCGTAACCGCCGTTGTTCTGTGCAGAATTGCGGTCAGGTGGGAGAATCCGGAACTGTGCGGCCGAGGTCTGCAGTGTTTTGCCATCGGCCACGATAGTGGCCGGTGGAATGGTGTATGTGCCCTCTTTTTCGGCACGGTAGGTGAATGTATAGTCGACCGATGTGTTTGAACTCTGCACACCGTTGATAATCTGCATGGACTGCATGGTGCTGACGCCTGGATTGCGCGAAAGCAGCTTGCACCCCTCGATGGCCGGGGCATTCAGGCTTGTGCCTTCAGCGTTCGACAGGCGGTAGGTGACGTAGAACACATTGCCTGCAATCACGTTTCGGGGCGGTTGCACCTTGAACGACACTTGTGCGGCCATCTGGCAGCATATGCCGGCTATCAACGTAAATAACAAGAATAATTTCTTCATGTCGGGTAATTCATTTCATAGTTGAGTGACGTGGGAGGGGCGGGCTTATTACCAGGGTTTGTCGGTGGTGCGGCGGTTGGCGCGTTTCTCTTCACCCTGTTTCATCAGTTCCACTTTCTGTCGGGTGCCGTTTTCCTTATCCTCCATGGCTTTCAGAATCTGCTGGGCGCTTGCATCGCTCAGACCGCCCTGTTGCTGCTTCTGCTGTTGCTGCTGGTCCTTGTTCTGGTCGGGTGAGTTCTGCTGGTTCTGGTCTTTGTCTTTATCCTTGTCCTGATCCTGCTTGTTGTCCTGCTGGTCCTGATTCTGCTGCTGGTCCTGATTCTGGTCCTGCTGGTCTTTGTTCTGGTCCTGGTTCTGCTGGTCCTGCTCCTGCTTTTTCAACTGGGCCAGACGGAGATTCTCTCGGGCCTGGTCGTTGTCAGGATTTCTGCGGAGAGCATTCTTGTACATCTCTATGGCCGAGGCGTAATCTTCGGCCTTGTAGGCTATGTTGCCGCGGTCGTAGAAAGAACTTTCGGCAAGTTTGACGTCGGTCTGCGAGGCTACTTTGGCAAGCATGGCATCGGCGGTGCGCACAAGCGAATCAGCTTTGTTGGCAATGTCGTTGCCACGCTGCTTCAGGTATGCTGACGCGAGATTGAACTGCGCGGTGGCGTTGTCCGGATTCTCCTCAAGAGCCTTCTTGTAGGAAATTTCGGCATCGGCGTAATGCTGATCGGCATACTGCGCGTTGCCCTCCTTTATGGAATTGCGCTCGCGCTTTGTGGACTGCACCTGCGCCTGTTCCGCAGTGTTATCGTGATTCTTGCCACACCCTGTCAGCAGCGGCAGGAGTGCCACTGTGGCTGTGAGCGACAATATGTTTACGTAACGTTTCATATAACGGTGTTTGAGCATTGTTGTTGGCCGGATCGGTGTCCGGAGTGGGTGTATCATTTGCTGAAGAAAGTAAATTTCTTGAGCCAGCCGATCTTGCGCGGCAGTATGCAGGCGTCAATCACCAGCAGCAGTAACGCTATGCTGGCGAACACCGGGAACTGCTCGGCACTGGCCTTGTAGGATACATGTTTCAGATCTGATTTCTTTATCTGGTCAAGGCTTTCTATGAGCTGGTCGACAGCCTTGTTGCCGGAGCCGTTGATGTATGCGCCACCTCCGGCTTTGGCAATCTCTTTCGCCATAGCCTCGTTAAGATAAGTGGTCACAGGTGCTCCGGAGGCATCCTTCAAGAATTCGCCTTTGCGCGGATTGACCGGAATAGGCGCACCCTTGAGCGAACCGACTCCGATGACATCCACCTCGATGCCCTGACTTTTGGCGTACTCGGCCATCTCCACAGCGTTGCCTTCATGGTTCTCGCCGTCGGTAATCACGATTATCGCCTTGCTTATCTCCGGATCGGGTGAGAACGAGTTTATGGCCATGTCGATTGCCGCTCCGACCGCTGTGCCTTGTGTCGGTACCATCTCCGTTGAAATCTCGTCGAGATACATGCGTGCCGAAAGGAAATCGGTTGTGATAGGGAGCTGGGTATAGGCTTCACCTGCGAAAACAATGAGTCCCACCTTGTCATTGTCGAGTTTGTCAATGAGGCGGTTGAGGATGTATTTCGCTCTCTGTAGGCGAGAAACACCCTGAGGGTCATCGGTAGAGGAGGCAAGCATCGAGCGTGATACGTCGAATGCAATCATGACCTCTATACCGGAGGTGTTCTCCACTTCCTCTTTCTGGCCGGCGCGCGGGCGCGCTATCGCCACGATAAGGGCTGCCAGGGCAAGGAGTTCCAGACTGATTTTTACCGCCGGAACATATTTTGATGCCTCGGGCATCAGGCGCGACAGATGTGCGGGATTGCCATAGCGGCGCAATTTTGCCTTGCGTGCCAGACGTGCCCACCACCACAGGCCGAAAATCACCGGCAGCAGGAACAGAAGATATAGCAGATGTGGATATGCGAAGCTCATTTGATATTGCTGATTATCATGCGTATGCGGTTAATATCTTGAATGGCGGTGCGTAAGTTGGGCGGAGGCGTCGGTCAGGGGATGGACCGCAGCCATGTCTGCCGCAGCAGCAGTTCAAGAACGAAAAGTCCGAGAGCGAGCAGCGCCCACGGGAGATAATTGTCCTCGGTGTGCGAGAAGTGACGCACATCGAATTCCGTTTTTTCAAGTTTGTCAATCTCCTCGAAAATCTCTGTGAGCACCTTGTTGCCGGTGGCGCGGAAGTATTTGCCTCCGGTTATGTCGGCAATCTGTTTGAGTGTTGACTCATCGATCACCACGGGCATCGGAACATATTCAATGCGGCCGAACATGTTTACCTGCGGATAAGGGGCTGTGCCGTTGGTGCCTATGCCGATGGTATAGACCTTTATGCCGAGCTTGTGTGCAATCTCGGCGGCGGTGAGCGGAGCCACGATGCCGGTGTTGTTCGAACCGTCGGTCAGAAGGATTATGCTTTTCGATTTTGCGCGTCCGTCCTTGATGCGGTTTATGGATGTGGCGAGGCCGTCGCCTATGGCGGTTCCGTCCTCAAGCATTTCGCGGTTGAGGGCGTTGACATAGTTGGTGAGCGCGGCGCGGTCGGTTGTCATGGGCACTCCGGTGAACGCTTCTCCGGCGAACACCACCAGACCCATGTTGTCGTTTTCACGGCCGTTGATGAAGTTGGCAGCTATTTTTTTTGCGGCTTCCAGGCGGTCTGGCTTGAAATCGCGTGCCAGCATACTCGATGAGATGTCAAGGGCTATGACCATGTCGGTGCCTTCGGTGCTCGATGTGCGCCATGCATCGCGTGTCTGAGGACGTGCGAGCACAATGATAAGGCAGCCTATGGCCGCCAGACGCAGGGCGAACATGGCATACAGGCCGTACTGCTTCACCGGCCTTGGCGTGCGCCGGAACGGACCGGTGGTGGATATGTGGAGTGAAGGATAGGCCGAACGGTGTTTCCACACATACCATGCAATCAGAGGCACGTAGAGCAGAAACAACCAAAGTAAGCCGGGATGAGCCAGATGCATCATTTATTTTCCTTTCGTTGTGGGGTTATCGTTTGTTGTTTTCTTGTCGGGGGCGACTGCTGCTGTCTGCGCGGACACATTGCCGTTCTCAGCCTCGCCGTCGGGGTTCTCTGTGACCACAGGGCGAGTTTCCTCGACGAACTGCATGGCGTTCTGGAAGGAGCGTACGTTATCGTCGGGTAGGGGGCGTACCTTGGCGAATTTCACGTAGTCGGCAATTTCAACCACGCGCTGCATATACTTGTTGGACATGCGGGTCTCTTCGTTGGCCGACAGGGCTTTCAGAATCTGCGATGAGGTCATTTCCATGGCGTTTATGCCGAAACGCTCCTGCAGGTAATCCCTGAGAATGTCGATGAGGCGCGTATAATACTCCTTTTCCTGTCCCTTCTCCCAAAGCTGCGCTTCCTTCAGGGCATTGAGACGGTTGAAGGCAATCTGATCGGGCGGCAGACGCTTTTTCTGCGGCATGATGTTGACATTCACCTTGTTGCTGAGAATCAGGTATGCACATATGCCACCGGCAATAATCACGATTCCAAGCACAATCCAGAGCCAGTAGTCGGTGATCCAGTCGGGCAGCCAGTCGTACCATTTCGACTCAAAACCGACAACATCAGCAATGGGGTTTATGTCGGTCATTTTGCTCACGTCAACCGGATTGACCTTGATTGAAAGGCCGTTGGAACGTACGGTGTCAGGTCCGTTGACCAGCAGGAACGGGGGGATGGCATATACGCCGGAGTCGAACGACTGCACCACAAGCGCACGCTTTATCTCTTCCAGACCGTTGCCTATGTCTGTGGTGTCGCCATCCACCCAGTCTATTATCTCGACCTCGGCCGGAAAGGCGTTTTTGTCGACCATCAGTGCTGTTCCTGCATTGTGCGGCTGCACAATGTTGAGCTTGACAGCCATCTGGCGTCCCATCTCCATCTGAGTGGAATCGACGGAGGCTTTTATCGAAGTCACAGCCACAGCCTGCAGCACGGCTGTGATGCAGAGCAGGAGTGTGATGGATATGTTTCTGATTGCTTTCATCGTTATGTTGGAAATGCTGGAGCTTAGAAAAGGCGGTTTGCCACTGCCTGAGGTCCGGATTGTGAGTGGTCAGGCGTGCTTCTGGAACAATCCTTTGAGCGCGCTGACGAAATCCTCGTCGGTGGCCACGCTTACAGAGCCTACCCGGCAACGTTTCAGTGTGTCGGACATGTTCTGCTGACGTTCATACCACCAGCGGCTATAATCGTTGCGTACACGTCTTGAGGATGTGTCCACCCACTGCTCTGCGCCGGTCTCGAGGTCGGCCACGCGCATCAGGCCCACATCGGGCAGCTGCGAATCGCGTTTGTCGTAAACCTGCACGCCGTAGACGTCGTGCTTGTTCGATGCAATTGAAAGAGCCTTGTAATAGTCCTTTTCGTCGATAAAGTCGGAAATCAGGAATGTGGTGCAACGCTTTTTCAGGGCATCCGAGAAGTAGCGGAGCACCATGCCGATATCGGTGCCGCGGCTCTCGGGTGTGAAGTCAAGCAGTTCACGGATTATGAACAGGATGTGCTTGCGTCCTTTCTTGGGCGGAATGAATTTCTCTATCTTGTCGGAGAAGAAAATCACCCCAATCTTGTCGTTGTTCTGGATGGCTGAAAACGCCAGCGTGGCGGCTATCTCCGCAATCATCTCGCGTTTCTCCTCGCCCACAGCTCCGAAAAGGCGCGAACCGCTGACATCGACAAGCAGCATGACCGTGAGTTCGCGTTCTTCCTCGAACACCTTGACGTACGGCTTGTTGTGGCGCGCGGTAACGTTCCAGTCAATGTCGCGTATGTCGTCGCCATACTGATATTCGCGCACTTCAGAGAACATCATTCCCCTCCCTTTGAAGGCGGAATGATATTCTCCGGCGAAGATGTTCTGCGACAGCCCGCGGGTTTTTATTTCAATTCGTCTGACTTTTTTCAGAAGCTCTTTGGCGTCCATGTACGGTTGCTGTATAAGTTGGGTATTCGTTGAAGCGCCTTGTTATCAGGGCACCTCGACTTTGTCCAGAATTTCGGAGATGATTTCGTCGGCAGTGATGTTGTTGGCCTCGGCCTCGTAGGTCAGGCCGATACGGTGACGTAGAACATCGTGGCATACGGCGCGCACATCCTCGGGAATCACATAGCCGCGCTGGTGCAGGAATGCATATGAGCGGGCGGCACGCGCAAGTGAGATGGAGGCACGCGGAGAGGCTCCGAATCCGATGATGCCGGTCAGGTCGTTCAGGCCGTATTCGGCGGGGAAGCGGGTTGCGAAAACAATGTCGACTATGTAGCGTTCAATCTTTTCGTCGATGTAGATCTGCTCCACAACTTTCTGTGCCTCGATAATCTCTTCGGGTTTGAGGAGCGGACGAACCTCTTTTTTCTCATTCGAGATGTTCTGGCGGATAATCTGTTTTTCCTCGTCGCGCGACGGGTAGCCGATGACCACCTTGAGGAGGAAACGGTCGACCTGCGCTTCGGGGAGGGGGTAGGTGCCTTCCTGTTCGATGGGATTCTGGGTGGCCATCACAAGGAAGGGCTCGTCGAGCTGGAAGGTCTTGTCGCCGATTGTCACCTGACGTTCCTGCATGGCCTCAAGCAGCGAGGACTGCACTTTGGCCGGTGCACGGTTGATTTCGTCGGCAAGTACGAAGTTGGCGAAAACCGGGCCTTTTTTCACCTGGAATGTCTCGTTCTTGACGCTGTAGACCATGGTTCCCACAACGTCGGCGGGGAGAAGGTCGGGGGTGAACTGAATACGGCTGTATTTGGCGTCGATAATCTGTGCGAGAGTCTTGATGGCAAGGGTCTTTGCCAGGCCGGGGACACCTTCAAGCAGCACGTGGCCGTTGGAAAGGAGGGCTATAAGGAGCGATTCCACAAGGTGTTTCTGACCGACGATGGTCTGGTCCATCCCTCGGGTAATCAGATTTACGAAATCTCTTTTACCTGCAACGAGGTCGTTAAGGTCGCGGATGTTAACCGGTTCACTCATAATGTGTTGGTGTTATAGATGTTGTGTTTAGATTAATTCGTTGTTGTCCTGATGCTTAAGTTTTGATAATTAAGCGATTGCACTGCATCATAAAGGCAGATGCGCCGACCGCGGCGCGGCAGGTGCATCTTCCCCTTGATTGTGGTGCAAAAATATGAAATAGGTGGCTAAAGTGTGAAAAGAGAGTGTTAATTTTATCTATTAAGAGTTTACCTCTATTAAGATTTAATCATTTTTGACTGTTGACAATTGCTTGGGCTCGGCGCATGGCATCGGCCTCACTCTCTTTGTCGCCGGCTTTGATTCCGTACTTTTCGGCCGGGGGTATCACGACCACGGTGTTAGGCGCAATGTGGTCCGGATCGTCAATGATATTTTTATTCTCCTCATAGATGTAAACCCAGAATATCTTCTTGCCATAGTGCCGGCGTGCCATGGTGGTGAGATATCGGTTGGCTTTCACGGTATCGGTAACGATGGCGGCACGGGGAGTCTCCACAGTTTTAGCTTCCGGTTCAACCGCTGTTGAACCTTGGCCGGGGCTGACGGTGTCGGCAGGGATGCTGTCGGAGTGTCCGGCAGCAACGGAGGCCACGCTGTCGGCAGTTGCGGATTTGCCTTCTTTCGCTTCGGTCTTGCTTATCACGTTTACGCCCTCGGCTTCAATATTAACGTTTTTGATGTGGCTGAGGTTTAAACGGTTATTGGCGAAATATCCTATGGCCAGACCGGCCACCAGAGATAGTAGCGAGGCGATCACGATATGCAGGGTGTGATGCGACGAATGGTCACGAACCTCCACCACGCGCTCGTGTTCTATTATCTTCTCAATCTCTTTTGTCGGTAAGGTGTTATGCGGCGCTTGTTCCGGCTCATTGTTACCGGAAACCGGTGCAGCCGTTTTGTGTTCCGGCTCTGCATGTTCCGGTTCAACAGGAGCTCCCATTATGGGATCTGGAGCCGGTGCAGAAACCGGAGAGGTGGCAGCTGGCTCCGGGGCTGCCGCCTCACGCCGCGGTGGGATGGGTGGGGGGCATGGCTGACTGGCCGGTTCGGTTTCGTTGCACGCCATTTCGGCGGTTTCCATGTCGGCATCCGTAAGATTGTCGGGCAGCTCTACCGGCTCAAAAATGGAGAAGGGGGCATTGACGGTCTCGGCCAGAGTTGCATCCGGTGCGAACTCGATGTAAAGTTCGTCGGCGACCTCGACTGCGTGGAATGTGCCAATTCCTTTTACCGATACACTTTCGCCGCGCGCCAGTGTGCCTTCAATGATGGCAGTGAATTCCTGAATAAAGTTCCGGATGGTTGCGCTGTCTGCTATCCCGGTGGCAATCAGGGAATCAATAAGTTGGGGAAGTGACATGGTGCTCATCGGCGTCCCTCCTTTACATGTTTTTTCAGCATTCCGCCGGCGGTGAATTTCACTTCAATGGAAGGGGGGAGAAGCATGCGTTTGCCCGAGGCGAGGTCGGTTGTTATCTCTTCGTCATGTTTGAGTCCTTCGAATGTGCCGAATCCGGGGATGGCAATCCTGTTTCCCTCGCCGCACTGGTCGGCCAGCAGGGTGCTGAGCTTATCAAGCAGTCCGGCTGCCGTGGCGTTGTCGCACGACATGCGCTGAGCCAGCGTGGAAACGAATGCTTTTTGGTCCATGTGATTTATGGTGAATGGTGTGGGTGCAAAGATACGTATAAGTGGGTGCAATGCCAAATTTATTTGGGCTTCCGTCGGTCGCATTTAAGGACGCAACCCTCGCAGCCGCATGAACACTGAGGGCTGTCGGAGGAACGCATCGACTTGATGAACCGTATAATACGGATTACAGCCAGAACAATGACAATCAGCAGGATGGCAATCATGCCTCCCCACTGTAGGAGAGTGTTAAGATTCATGTCTGAAATTCTTTTTGATAGCTGTGTGCAGTCTGGCAGGTGTCAAGGTGTCCGGATAATCGCTGAAAGGGAGGCGCAGGCTGCATCCGCTTTGGAATTCAGAGCATCCGAAGGCGGTGCGGCCTTTAAGAATATGACCTTTTCCGCAGAGTGGGCATTGAATCTGTTCGTATGTCTTTATGGCCGGTTTCCGTGTCGTGGCTGTTTTTGTACTGCCTTCGGATGTGCCTGAAGCAGATTTTGATTTAGGAGCATTTTTTTTCTGCTGTTCTGCATCGACAATCGCGATTTTGCGCATGGAGTTGTCGGACAGGACATTGAGCACTATCGACGAGATGAGTTCCTTCAGTTCGCCTATGAAGTCGGAAGCGCTGTAGTCGCCGCGTTCGATGCGGCGCAGTTTGTTCTCCCACAGACCGGTCAGTTTTGCACTTTTCAGCAGCTCTTCGTTGATCAGGGCTATGAGGTCGATACCGGCCTGAGTGGCCACTATGTTTTTGCGTTGACGGGCTATGTAATGCCGGTTGAATAGCGTCTCGATTATGGATGCGCGTGTGGAGGGACGGCCGATGCCGTTCTCCTTCATTGCATCGCGCAGCTCCTCGTCGTCCACGGTTTTTCCGGCCGTTTCCATGGCACGCAGCAGGGTTCCCTCGGTGTAGAGCTTCGGGGGCTGTGTCGTGCGTTTCTGCAGCGAAGGTTTGTGAGGGCCGCTTTCGCCGGCAGTAAGCGGCGGCAGGATGCGGTCGGTGTCGCCATCCTGCGATTCGCTTTCGCCGGTGGTGTCGGTCTTTTTGTCGAAAACGGCGCGCCATCCCTGCGAGGTGATTACCTTGCCTGTGGCCTTAAATTCCACATCAGCCACCTTTCCGAGGGCGGTGGTCTGGTTAAACTCGCAGTCGGGATAAAAGGCCGCGATGAAACGCAGGGCTATGAGATGGTAAAGATGCCGCTCGCTGCCCACAAGCTGCGAGGGAGATTCGCCTGTGGGGATAATGGCGTGGTGGTCAGTGACTTTGGAGTTGTCGAACACCTTCTTGCTTTTCGGTATCTTATTTGCAAGCACCGGCGCGGTAAGGCTGGCATAGGGCGACATTTTTGTCAGGATGCCTGGCACCTGCGGATAGATGTCGTCGCTCAGATAGGTGGTGTCGACACGCGGGTAGGTGGTCACCTTCTTTTCATATAGGCTCTGGATGAGCTTCAGGGTCTCGTCGGCGGTCCACCCGAATTTCTTGTTGCACTCCACCTGCAGCGATGTGAGGTCGAACAGGCGTGGAGGTGCCTCGCGTCCTTTCTTTTCCTGTACATCAGTGACGGTGAACGGGAGGTCTTTTATCTTTTCAAGTGCCGCCTGTGCCGATTCCGGAGTGTTGAAGCGGCCCTTCGTGGCGTTGAACAGGGCATCCTTGTAGATGGTCTTGAGTTCCCAGTAATCTTCGGGCTTGAAATTCGCTATCTCGAAATGCCGCTGCACTATAAGGGCAAGCGTGGGAGTCTGCACGCGCCCCACGGACAGAACGTTGCTGTTCTGCGCGTATTTAAGTGAGTAAAGACGTGTGGCGTTCATGCCGAGAATCCAGTCGCCGATGGCACGTGATAGCCCTGCATGATAGAGATTGTCGAAATCGGCCGACGGTTTGAGGCGGCTGAATCCTTCGCGTATGGACTGGTCGGTGAGCGACGATATCCACAGCCGTTTCACCGGGCACTTCACTCCGGCTTTCTGCATCACCCACCGCTGTATCAGTTCACCTTCCTGGCCGGCATCGCCGCAGTTTATTATCTCCTCGGCATTTTCGGAAAGTGATTTGATGACGTTGAACTGATGTTCGTAGCCTCGGTCGTTTATGAGCTTTATGCCGAATTTCGGCGGAAGCATGGGGAGTGAACTGAGGTTCCACCGTTTCCAATAGTCGGTGTAGTCGGCCGGCTCCTTGAGAGTGCACAGATGGCCGAATGTCCAGGTGACCTGATAGCCGTTCCCCTCGAAATAGCCGTCGTGACGCTCTGATGCGCCTAAAATTGCGGCTATGTCTTTGGCTACACTCGGTTTCTCTGTGATGCAGACTTTCAATGTGATGGAGTTTGTAGGTTACTTTCAGTGGCGGAATGCAGACGGGGGAGGGAGGAAAGAAAGAGAGCGGTGGCTTACTGCCGTGCAGGGGCGATGATGTCGCCTTTGACCGTATGGAAAATCAGCTCGGCGGTCTTGGGAAGCTGCCCCTTGAACGGGAAGTCTACTTCGATTACCTGCACGCCGTCGTCCTCAAACTGGAAATAGCGTTCGAAGTCAACTCCGTCGATGTCGGTGGCGGCAATCTTCTGTTTCCCTACTATGAGGTCGATGCTGTCAATGCGCTGTGATGTATGGGGAATTCCCACCAGGCAGAGCGATATGCGGATACCGTCGTCGGTATTTATCGTCTTGTCAGGTATGATGTTGATCTCGGCGTCAAGCTGCTGCACCTGTGCGTATGCCGAGGGGCTTACGACTGGAGTGGAAGCTGCGCAGAGGGCCATGATGGCTGCCAGTTTCATTGGTTTCATAGTGGTTAAGCGGTTTTGTACGTATAAGTTCAATTGATTTGACCGGCTGGAAGCGGAAAAGTTTATTGTTCGGCTTTTTTCGCTTCGTTCCAGAGGGCATCCATCTGTTCGAGATTCATTTCGCGGAGGTTCAGCCCTTTGGCCTTGGCGGCAGCTTCCATGTGGTTGAAACGCGAGATGAACTTTTTGTTGGTGCGTTCCAGTGCGGCTTCGGGGTGGATGCCGTAAAGACGGGCTGCATTAATCAGTGAGAAGAGCACATCGCCCATTTCCGCCTCCATCCGTTTCTGTTGCTCTGCAGAGAGGGGAGTGCCGGCTTCGGCTGCAGTGGCTTCGGCCGAGAATTCGTTGATTTCTTCTTTCACTTTGGCCCAAACATCGGCAGGTTTCTCCCAGTCGAATCCGGCATTTGCGGCTTTTTCCTGAACTCGGTAGGCTTTAATCAGGGCTGGGAGGGCGTTTGGCACTCCGGCCAAAATGCTGCGGTTTCCACCTTTCTCTTTGAGTTTGAGCTGTTCCCAGTTCATCGACACCTGCTGTGCGGTGTCGGCCTCCACATTGCCGTAGACGTGAGGGTGGCGGTAGATGAGTTTTGTCGCCAGGGCGTCGGCCACGTCGGCGATGTCGAATTTACCTTTCTCTTCGCCGATTTTTGCATAGAAGCAGACATGGAGCAACACATCGCCCAATTCTTTCTTTATGTCGGCGTCGTTGTCGTTCATAAGGGCGTCGCACAACTCGAACACCTCTTCTATGGTGTTCTCACGCAGCGTCTCGTTTGTCTGTTTGGCGTCCCACGGGCATTTTACCCTGAGTGTGTCGAGCACATCGAGCACCCGGCCTAAAGCTTCTATTTTTTCCTGACGTGTATGCATGTATGATGGATGAAATAATTTATCGTTATCAAACAATCAATTGCCCGCAGCATATGCCTTGAGGCCGGAGTTGAGCCACTCCACAAATTTGGTTACATTCTCGTCGTAGTATGTCGGCGGAGCCAGTGCTGCGCCGTCATTGTCGAGCATGATGTAGTACGGCTGGGAGTTGGCTGAGAATTTGCTGCGCTGGAGGTAGCTCCATTTGTCGCCGATGGTCTCAAGTGTCAGCTGCTTGCCGTTCTCTTCCACGGTCATAGGTTGCGCAAGGGGAGTCTTGTCGTCGACCATCAGTTTAATCAACACGAAATTCTCCTTGATTGTTTGTGTGACAACCGGTGTGTCAAACACAGCGCCTTCCATCTTGCGGCAGTTCACGCATCCGTAACCCGAGAAATCGATGAGCACGGGGCGGTGGTTGCGCTCGGCATACTCCATGCCTTTGTCGAAATCATCGAATTCCTCGAACTGGCCGCCGGTGTAAAGGCTGAAATCCTGAGTGAACAGCGGGGGTACAAAGGCGCTCACGCCCTTGAGAGGCGCGCCCCACAGACCCGGAATGAGGTAGAGTGCGAACGACAGGGATGCAAGCGAGAGGAAGAAGCGCGGAATCGACACGTGATCGAGCGGAGCGTCGTGGCTGAATCTGATTTTGCCGAGCAGGTAGAAGCCGAGCATGGCAAAAATCACCACCCACAGGCAGACGAACACCTCGCGGTCAAGAAGTCCCCAGCCGTAGGCCAGGTCGGCCACCGACAGGAATTTGAGCGACAGGGCGAGTTCCAGGAATCCCAGCACCACTTTCACCGAATTGAGCCAGCCGCCTGAACGGGGCATCTCTTTGAGCCATGACGGGAAGATGGCAAACAGCGAAAAGGGGAGGGCAAGGGCGATGGCGAATCCGAGCATTCCGATGGCCGGACCGACAAGATTGCCCATAGTGGCCGCCTCGACAAGCAGGGTGCCGATGATGGGACCGGTGCAGGAGAAGGAAACGAGCGCCAGGGTGAAGGCCATGAAGAAGATGCTCAGCAGGCCGGTGGCGCGTTCCGCCTTGGCGTCTACCGAATTGCTCCACTTGGAGGGGAGGGTGATGTCGAATCCGCCGAAGAATGAGATGGCGAAAATTACGAGCAGCAGGAAGAACGCTATATTGAAGATGGCGTTGGTTGACAGTTCGTTGAGCTTGCTGGCACCGAAAATGGCGGTTATGGCCAGACCGAGTGAAAGGTAGATCACAACAATGCTGATGCCGTAGATGAGCGCATCGGTTACTGCTTTCCGGCGGTTGCCGCTCTTTTTCAGGAAGAAGCTGACGGTCATGGGTATCATGGGCCACACGCATGGCGTGAGCAGCGCGATGAGGCCGCCGCCGAATCCCCACAGGAAGATAATCCACCAGGGGTTGTCGGCCGAAGTGCGTTCTGCTTCGCTGTCGGTGATTTCAACTGGCGCCCACCAGTCGGTGCCGTTGCCGGCTGCTGTTGCCGGCTGCGCTGTCTGTGTTACGGCTGCGGCCACCGAATCGGTTGCGGGGGCTTCTTCTTCGGCTTCCGGACCGGTGCCTACCGAGACGTTGAACGGCGTTTTCGACGGACTGATGCAGGTCTGGTCGTTGCAGCCCTGAAAATACACATATCCGTCTATTTCATGGGTCTTGCCGTCGGTGATTTTCAGCTTCTGAGTGAATGTCACATCGGCATCCCACCATGCCAGTTTCAGCGAGAAGATGGGGTCGAATTTCTCCACAGGCTGACGCGAAGGAGTGATTTCGCCGTCGGCAGTGACCCCTTCGGGCAGATTCAGCACAATTGAGGTAGAATTGGGGCCGTCGTCGGGCAGATTGAAGCCGTAGAGGTGCCAGCCTTTTTCAATTTTCGCCGAGATGGTTACTGTAGCATTGTCGGTGCTGTTGGCCGTTACTGACGCATCCCAGGTTATCGGGGTCAGTTTCTGGGCGCTGACAGCTGAAGCAAACGCCAGAAGTGTGGCGAGGAGCAGAGTGACTTTCAGTTTCATTTATTGGTGTTGTTGTGAGAGGTCAAATATAGCTTAAACATCCCCGGGGATGCGTGCACTGGGATGTAGATCGAAGTGTGCACTGTAGGATGTAGGTGGGTTATTTCTTTTGAGGGAGGATTCTGAGTTTGAATTCTTTTGTCTGGGGCGGCAGGCATGTTGCATCGTTGCAGCCCATGTATGTCACGGAGCAGGCGATGGAGTTAACAGGCGCCTGATCGGGATGCAGACGGAATTTCTGGGTGAACACCACTTTCCCCTCCCAGTAGTTTACATCGATGTTGAACATCGGATCGGCCTTGGTGAGCGGTTTGCTCCCTGCCGTCAGTTTTCCTATGAGTTCCAGCCCTTTCGCCACCTCGAACTTGAATCGAGTGGGCTTGGGGCCGTTTTCCGGCATATCCACGCCATAAAGATGCCATCCCTCGGCCATGGATGCTGTCAGGGTCACCACTCCTTCTGTATCGGATGTAAGGCGCGCGGTCCCGGTCCATTTTACAGGCGGCACTTCGTTATCCTGATTGCCGAAAGGGTTCTGCGCCTGCACGCAAAATATGGTCAGTATGCTTAATAATAATGTCAGCAGTCGGTTCATGAGCAAATGTTGATTAGGAGATATTAAACTGAATGCAAAATTAAACATTTTGTGCGTGATGTGCAAACACTTAAAAAATGCTAAGGTTTCTGCTTTTTGTTTAACTATTTCGCTGTCTAAGGGCTGAAATGTGCAGTATTTTAAGTCGTTGAGGCTGAAATGACCGCTTTGTGGCCGGAAAGGGCGGAAAATTGCAAAAAAAATCGTAAATTTGCACGTCCGATGCATTGTATCCGCATCATTGCGGTGGATGCTTCGGGCTACGGAACGCCGTGGTAGCGGTCGATGCTGCTTAGATGCATCGCCATCCCTTTATGCTTATTACAGATTGATGAGAAATAAGAAAATTCTTTACGTGTCGCAGGAGATAACCCCTTATCTGAAAGATTCGGAAATGGGCGATATGCTGCAGAAACTTCCCCAGAAAGTTCAGGAGAAGGGTTTTGAAGTGCGTGCTTTTATGCCCAAGTACGGGTGTATCAACGAGCGCCGTCATCAGTTGCATGAAGTGATAAGGCTCTCAGGCGCCAACATCTCGATTGACGACAACGACCATCCTCTGATTTTGAAAGTGGCCACGTTGCAGGCATCGCGCATGCAGGTGTACTTCATTGATAATGATGATTTCTTCCAGCGTCATGCCATGAAGGATATCGAGATCAGGGAAACTCCCGAGGACAACGACGAGCGCATGATGTTCTTCACCCGCGGCACTCTCGACACTGTGAAAAAACTGCGTTGGGAACCGGCCGTCATGCAATGCACCGGCTGGATTTCATCGCTTGTGCCTGCTTATGTGAAAAAGCATTATGCGGACGACCCCACAGTAGGGGAGGCCAAGATTGTATTCACCCTGTATAACGACCGGTTTGACGGCACACTTGATGCGCGTTTCGTTGAAAAACTGAAAATGGACGGTTTCACCGATGCCGATCTGGAGGCCCTTGGCTCAGGCGAAGCCGTGGACTGGATGGCGCTCAACCGTCTGGCCATCCGCTATGCCGACGGTGTGATGCAGATGTCGCCCGACGTGCCAGAGGAACTCGTGGCTTATACCCATGAGCTTGGCAAGCCTTTCCTGCCGTATCAGGGCGAGGAGATTCAGGCCGAGCCGATAATTGAATTCTACAAAAGTTTCTGACATAAGTTCCGGCGATGGCGTTGACGCTGAACCGCCTTATAATAATTTATACTCCCGATGGGATTAAGCCTGCAAATGATGTTCAAGGCTCTATTAAATATGAAACGTGTGCTGCCGGTGTTGCTGGCGGCTGCTGCGATGACAGCTTGCGATGATGTCCCCAATGTGGGCAATTCGCTCGTTGACAGTGAGACCGAAGTGGTAAAAGTCTCTGATTTCGATGTCAACGGTCATTCGGTGCTCAATCCGAGTGTACAGACCCGCAACCTCGTGCAGGTGCTCGGTCGCATCGATGCCACCGGTTATGGTCGTCTTGAGGCGGATTTCGTCACTCAGTTCATGCCTGCCGCACAGCTTTCGTCCTCACTCACACAAGAGAATATCGACTCGATCAAGGCATTGTTCTTTGTGCCTAATGGTTCGTTCGTCGGCGATTCACTCGCGCCCATGGGACTTGAGATTTATCGTCTGAACAAACAGCTCCCCTCAACGATATTCAGCAATTTCAATCCGGCCGATTATTATTCGTCGTCCGACCTGCTTGCCACAAAAATGTATGTGTGCAATGCTCTCGGTCAGCCCGATTCAATCCGCAATCTATCCTACCGGCTCATCGACGTGCATCTCCCTGTGAGCCTTGCACATGAGTTTCTTTCGCTGTATCAGACCAACCCCGAGGCATATCAGTTCCCTGCACAGTTCGCCCGTTATTTCCCCGGAATATATGTAAGGAATTCGTATGGTGCGGGCCGGGTGGTTGAAATATCCTCCACACAGATACGCATATACTATCACACCACATCGGTCGATTCCGAAGGCAAGGAGGTGATCAATCGCTTCGAGGGCAACTATTTTGCCGTCACCCCTGAGATTATCCTCAACAACAATCTGGATTTTGTCATATCCGATGCTCTTGCTCAGCGTATCGACGGAGGCGAGCAGATTATCGTAGCTCCAGTCGGCCGCGATGTGGAGATACAGTTCCCGATCAATGAGGTCATAAGCTATTACAAGCAGCATTCCGGCTCCCTGTCGGTGGTGAACTCCCTGAGCTTCAAGATTCCGGTGGAACTCATAAAGAACGACTACTCCATTGCCCCTCCCGCCAATCTGTTGCTCGTGCAGTCGGACAAGAAAGAGAAATTCTTCCTTGACAACGAACTGGTCAACAACGAGACTTCTTTCTACGCATCATACAACTCAACCGATAAATGCTACATCTTCTCGGGTATGAGAAACTATCTGCTGAAGATGCTTGAGAAAGAGTCCATTGAACCCTCTGACTATACATTCACTCTCACACCGGTGACTGTGGTCACAGAGTCGAATACCTCCAATTCCTATTACGGCCAGACTACCCAATACGTCAGCTCGATTGACCCCTACATCGGGGCGCCAGTAATGGTGAAACTCGACCTTGACAAAGCCGAGATTAATTTGACCTTTGCCAAGCAGACCATCGACTGAATATCTCAGTCAAACAAACCTCCCACGGTTTTTGCACAATAAAGAAAGTTTTTATAACTTTGTATCAAAATAAAGGCAGCCGGGATGTTAATCCAAACACTCTCGTTTGCTCCATCAAGCCGCAATAGCTCAGTCGGTAGAGCATTTCATTCGTAACGAAAAGGTCGTGGGTTCGAGTCCCACTCGCGGCTCAAACTTTAAAAAGTGACTATCAAGAAGTTAACCTTCTTGGTAGTCACTTTTTTTTATGTTAATATAGTTGATTAACAAACGTGAAGACAAAAAATATCGTACTTTTGGGTCGTAAAACAATACGTAAACAATACGCGGCTCTACCGTCTGAAAGAAAAAAGCAGCAAAATGATTCAGGCAAGCTTATCAAGCGTTGTTGGTATGAGTTCAAGTTGATATTTGGCTTGATTCAGCCGCGCTATGTTTTCCGGAATGACTATACGACATTAAAGTTTCTCCCGTTTGAGGTAAATAGCTTTTCAGTCCCCGTTCGGTAGGACATGAAATGCTTCCCAGCCGTCTTCGCCGTAGCTGTCAAGAACCTGCACGGCATTTTCTTCGGACCTGACGTGTATTGTATAATATTCAAACTTCTTCATAATCATACAATTTAGCCGTTCGGTCATACGCTCACGATAATAGTCATCGTCTTTACAGAGCGATTGATTACAGAGCTTCCGCCATCTTCAGGGGACCTTTTTTGTGTTGATGTGATAGGCGTTATCAAGTTCTACCGCAGTATCGCACCGGATGGCAGAACGGCGCTTATAGGTAATCGCGTCATTGCCTCCTTGTTCAATCGTGGTTTATTTCCCATAAAATCTCACTTAAAATTTTGAAAACAAAAGAAAACAACCTATCTTTACGTTTGAAAATATGTAAGATATCTCCGAAAAGCTGTCCTCTTTTGTTATTGCTTTAAGTGTTCGTTTCGCTTAGACAATGTAAAGGTAGGTGAAATAAGGGATGCTATTATAAAATAATAGTTAATAAACATTGTTATAATAGTTGGTTTGTTTGATATTATGCCTAATTTGCAGAAAATAAAAGATCTAGCTGAGATGCAGGGAATATCCATCCGTGCATTGGCGGATGCTATAGGGGTTAAGGAGAATCAAATTCATGTAATGGTTCGCGCAAATTCTACCAAAATCGAGACGCTGGAAAAGATTGCGAACATACTTCATGTGCCGATTGCTGTGTTCTTTAACGAACATGTAGATGAAAAGATGCAAACGCAAATCGGGAACGGACAGCAGAGGGGAGGAAATGGAGTGCAGCAACAAGGGAATCTACACCAAGAAGAGCACGACGAATTGATTCGTCTCCGGGAAGAAAATAAGTATCTGAAACAACTTCTTGCAGATAAAGATGAGCGCATTGATGAGCTGAAAGAGCGCATCGACGAATTGAAGGGTAGAAAATGAAAAAGGCCATAATTATACTATACATATTAGTTGCCGGACTTTGCGGGTGGCTCGGTTACGCCTGTTATTGTGATTTAACTTTTGATCCTGACCGCTCTGCCGGGATAATTGTGGCTGCATTAGGAGTAATGGTAACACTCCTTGTTGGCTGGCAGATTTTTAACGCCATCACATTTAAGGATGCCATAAACAGAATTAACGAATTGGAACATCTTGCCGTTGGTTATCATGAGGCTGCAATAGGCGTCAGCGCATTAGATCATTCCCTATCTGCATCCTTGTTTCAGTGTATAGTTGCCTTGGAGCGCCTAAACATGGCAAGAAATGCAGAATACGAAAATATTGCAAATGCCCTCCGTGTTATATCAGAAGTGCGCCATAATGAAAGATTCGCAATTTCTGTAATAGATAAAAGACGTATCAATAATGCTCTACGAAATAGCCATAATCCTCAATGCGAGAAATTGATTGGAGCTTTTGATGGATGGCCCGAAAACTAACCCTCAATGAAACCGAAAGGAAATAAACCGCATAAAAACATCCGTGGCAAGGAGAATTTTGCACAAGTCGCCGATGAAGCCATTCAGAGGTAGGAGTCAGCTCAGATCCCCATACAGCGTGTCCGCGAGTTTGTCAAATGGGCGCAGTCGCAAGATTTGTGTAAGTCAGAGTTCGACTTCGAACGAATGTGTGGTCTCTGTCCTAAATAAATTATCGGTAACATCCAAAATTGCGAAGGCAACATTGGCACAGCAATATTGAGCCGCATCGTAAGGCGTTCCCGCAGCTCAATCTCGCTTTGATATGCAGTGACGAGGGAACAATGCTCATGCATAGCAACGGCGACAATACCCTCAACGCCGATTACAAGCAAGCCTACGAGGCTGCGGTGTTGCAGATTGAGGCGCTGAATAATATTATTAACCAACTAAATCAATAACAACATGAAAAAGTTTTCACTCGCGCTGGTGCTGATGGTGCCGATGGTGTTGTCAAGTTGTTCCGCTCCAAAAGAAAAGAGCGAGGCAGAAATTATTACGGAACAAATCTCGGCGATAGACAGTCTGTTAACTTCCAATGCTCCTGTAACTACAAATAGTTATAGACTTGGGGAGGTAGGATCTTATGACAAAGTCATTATGAGTGCGCAAGACATAATCTACAAAGATGACTCCTATAAATTCATCAGTTTATATGGTAACGAACGCAATGTCGGTGGATATGGCTACAATGAAGGCATGGCAATAGTCTTACCGCAGGAAGTTAATGAGCTTTGTGCTAATATTGACTCCATAAAGAGTAACGTTAACAAAGAAATAGATCATACCCAAACAATTTCCTACACGACAAAAGGAGGACTCACCGTATCCGCTTCAAATTTGTATGAAAATCACACGCCATGGGAAATTACCGTTAAACTCCATTATGACGGACGTGCAAATATAATCATTAAAGAATATGATTTAGGGCAGTTAGAAAAATATCTCAAAGAGGGCAAAGCGAAATTAAATTCATTATAAGTATTTATCTTCTCCCATAAAACAACTATCTTTGCATAGTTAATTAACCCATAGGGCATATCGCCTAAAACCTAAAGAGCTTATTTCAGACTTCGGTCTGCGATAGGCTCTTTTACTTTATCTGCTTATGCCGTCACTCGGGAGTTTGTGGTATACGATGGGGATTAAAGATTTCACCGATGCTGACTTCAAAAAAATAAACGAGAAGCTGAAAAACGCGGGTGATAGTCTGAAATGTAGATGGTAGATATAATTTAGATATATGCCACCGGAACATTTGTGTGCGGTTATTATATATCAACAAGCAACGAGTTGTTTTTGTGTCAACCGGTGGCGCTGGCGACCACCTTGTGGAAGTGTTTGCAGAATGTTTGAAATAGCGCTGCAAAATGATCTTTTTTGAGGCGAAATCCGTGCAGATTGCGTGCGGTTAATTGTTCATTAAGTTTTCGATTTAAGGTTTGGCTTGATGGGTGGCTTCATGTCAGAGAGGACGTGCCATTACTGCCATAGGCAGAGTAGGGGTGTATCATAGGGTGGAGGGTGGTGGCGCCGGGCCGTAGTTTTGCAAGCGGATGGAAGTCGCCTATCAGGCCTATGGGCGTGGCATGGCGTATGTCGCTTACAATCTGGATGCAGTTGCGGGCCTCGCTGATGCGGAAGCCCTCTCCGGCCAGAATTTTACGGTAGCTTAGGGTGTGAAGTTCGGTGAAGCCCGCGCTGAATTCAAATTCGTTGCCGTTGATACGGATGGTCCGGTAAGTTCGCTTTTCTCCCTGCACGGCATTTTCGGGCAGATAGTCGGAGTTGATGCTTAGAAAGTAACGAACGCGCGCTTTCTCAAGTTCCATATAGCCGGCAACGCGGTCGAAGCTCATCGCATGAACCACGTTCCGCTTTACCGGGCCGAATATCCACTGGAGCATGTCGTAGAAATGTACTCCGATGTTGGTGGCTATACCGCCGCTTTTGCTGATGTCGCCTTTCCATGAGGCATGATACCATTTCCCACGTGATGTGATGTAGGTCAGATCCACGTCATGGATTTTGTCGTCGGGGCCTTCGTCAATCTTTTTCTTCAAGGCTACGATCGAGTCATGGAGCCGCAGTTGCAGGATGGTGTATGCTTTGTGTCCGGTTTCCTTCTCCAGATCCAGCAGACTGTCGACCTCCTCAGGGTTGAGCACAAGCGGCTTTTCACAGATGACATCTGTGCCGAGGCGCAGTCCGTAGCGGATAAATGCATCATGTGTATGGTTCGGCGTGCAGATTGAAGTGTAGTGCAAAGGGTTGTCGGAAGCCATCTGCCTGGAACAGAAACGGTCGAACTGCTCATATTGTGTAAAGAAGTCGCATTCTGGGAAAGAACTGTCCAGACGTCCCACGCTGTCGAAGCAATCGTAAGCGGCCATGAGGTTATTGCCCGTATCGGCGATAGCCTTGATGTGGCGCGGTGCTATGTAGCCCGCCACACCTATCAATGCAAAGTTCTTTCCTGCCATTGTCCTGTCTGTATTTTTCATCGTGAGGTTTTTCTTAAAATATGAAAGATGACAATGATAGAGATGATATATTGTGCCGTTAGGGCGAGACTATAAATGAGGATTGTGCTGTTGGCGGAAAAATTGTGAATGTAGGCTATAAACAGACTCAATGCCACAATCGTGATACGCGACACTTCAAGCCGGAACACGAGCTTCTGCTGTTCGAACACATTGAATATGCCGTCGCTTATCGGGCTATAGACGAACCGGAAGATAAGATACAGACAAAGATAGCGGGCGAAAGTGCCGGATTGAGTCCATTCGGGGCCAAAGAAGGTCTGGAAAATCCATGGACCGAAGCATATGATAAGAGTAAACGGGACAATGCTGACCGCAAGCAGTTTGATCATTATTCTTACGGTGAGGGCGGATATCCGTCTGCTGCATTCCCTCCCCATCGATGCGATTTCGCCGTAGAAAGCTCTTCCCACAGATGTGCATACAATAGCTACGGGAACCGACAACATAGTTATTGCCAGGCTTATCAGTCCGGTTGTACCGGTGCCGAAATGCCATGCAAAATAAAGAATGGGAATGTTGCCGGATGCATTCAGCAATAATTGGGACGGCACCCTGTATAACGGGAAGTTGACGTATCGTTTAAGTACAAAATGGATTTTTTTTGGTGTCACGGTGCATGCACCGGTTTTCAGTTTTTGCCAATATGTGCGTATGTACAGTGTGAGGCCTCCGCTTTCAGCCACGATGTTCCCAATCAGGAGGCCGGTTACATTGAAACTGAGCAGTCCGAGCACAATCTTGGTCAATGCTCCGATAGCTTTCTGGGTAACCGTAACTTTTGCAATGGTTGAAAAATCGCGGTAACGGGTGGCGTAATATGATAAAACCTCGGATGTGCCGTGAAAGAAAAATGCCAGAGGAATAAAGTACCAGAACGCGTCGATGTCCTCCGAGGCGAAAAACGAGAGGATCGGGGAATGAAATGCGCCCAAAGAAACGCCGATGATTATGGTATTGCCGGCAAGGATAAGCAGGCATGCCGCCAATGCGTTGATGCCGATTTTTTCATTGGAAGGCAATGGTATGGCAAGAGTGTAGCGGAGCGTGCAGAAGGGATAGCAGAGAGCGCATAATGATGCAAAAACTGCAAGGATTCCGAAATCGGATGTCGTGTACAGTCGGGTGATGAATGGTGCCGCTACAAATCCGATGGCTCTGCCGATACCCTCTCCTGATATGAGTTTGAGGATATTCTTAAAAAGAGTATTTTCCGAATCGGATTTCATGGAAGCTTTGTCTGTTTTTCAACGGTTTGTGGGAGTGCAGTTTCGCTTAAGCCTGTCCTGATTCTCCTTGGTGCCCGTTTTCGCGTTGCAGGAAAGTCTTGATTGCATTGCATACATCAGTGATTTCCTCCAATGAAATGTAAGGATGTATCGGCAGGGAGAGGACTGTATCGCACAAGTTGTCGGCTACCGGACAACCTGATTCATGCTGCCCGAAGTTCCTGTAGGCCATCTGTCGATGCAACGGACACGGATAGTAGACCATCGATGGGATTCCTTGTCCTTTTAGGTATGCCTGCAACCCATTGCGTTCGGCGTTGCTGTTCAGCTTGATGGTGTATTGTGCCCAGCTCGACCGGAATCCGGCAGGAACAGCAGGTGTTTCTACGATGTCGGCCAGGCGGGCCGTATATTCTGCGGCGGCTTTGTTGATGGCGGCGAGTTCGTTGTCGAAGACTTTCAGTTTGACTTGCAGGATGGCTGCCTGAATGGTGTCAAGCCGCGAGTTCATCCCTATGCGTATATTCTCGTATTTTGACGCGCCTTTTCCGTGCATACGGTATGAGCCTATCAGTGCGGCCCATTCATCATTGTCGGTGAAACAGGCGCCGCCATCGCCGTAACATCCGAGCGGCTTGCCCGGAAAAAACGAAGTGGTTGAGATGTCGCCGAACGAACAGCACCTTTTGCCGTCGACCGCACCACCGAATCCCTGAGCGCCATCTTCAAGTATGAGCAGATGGTGATTGTCGGCTATAGTGCGGATAGCAGGATAATTTGCGGGCAGCCCGAACAGGTCAACCGCCATTATGACTTTCGGTAGCAGTTCTCCTGCCCGAATCGTCGCTTGAATTTTGTTTTCAAGATCGGCAGGATTGATATTGAAAGTTTCGTGGTCAACGTCAATAAAAACCGGTGTTGCCCCTACAGATGAGACGGCTTCTGCAGAGGCAAAGAATGTGAAATCCGGCACAAACACGGCATCGCCCTGGCCGATGCCCCATGCTTTCAGGGCAAGCGTCAAGGCGTCTGTACCGCTGGCGCATGATAGGCAGTGACGTGTCCCCACATAGTCGGCCAGCATCCTTTCGAGTTCCACCACGGCAGGCCCCATTACATATGTTCCCGAAGCCGCCACGTCAAGGATTGCCTTGTCTATGCCGGCTTTCAGAGTATGGTATTGCTGCTTTAAATCCCTGAATTGCATAATCAATGCAGTTTCTTCAGACGTTCTCCGTCATACATATAAGCGTGTCCGCAAGGGCATTGGAGTGTTTTGTCGAGCGGTCGGCCGCATTCACATACCCATCCTGTTTGCCGGGCCGGCACACCCGACATGAGCGCATAATCCCTGACATCATTAGTCACCACAGCACCGGCAGCAATCAATGCGCTGCGGCCAATGGTGTGTCCGCAAATGATAGTGCAGTTTGCACCAAGCGACGCACCCTCTTTGATTAGAGTCTTGACATATACACCGTGTGCAGGAAATTGCGCACGTGGAGTTGTTACGTTGGTAAACACGCATGACGGACCACAAAACACGTTGTCTTCAATTTCAACACCCTCATATACGGATACATTGTTCTGAATACGCACTCCGTTGCCAATTTTGACATTGTTACCGACATAAACGTTCTGCCCCAAAGTGCAGTTACGACCTATCGAGGCTCCTGTCTGAACATGGCAGAAATGCCATATTTTCGTGCCGTCGCCTATGCTGACATTGTCATCTATGAAGCTTGACGGATGTACAAAATAATTCGTGTCGTCCATGTCGGATAGTTAAAGCAGTTCAATATTGCTCCTGTCGGGAATGTCGCGGGTGGCATTGCGTGTGTCGAAAATTACCTTGGCATGGCGTTGAACAAATCTGTAATCGACGTTGGTGTGCGGTGTAGTGATTACCACAATGTCTACACTCCTGATGAGGTCGGCTGTCAGTTCATTCTCCCCTTTATATACTTTACCTTCGAGCTGTATTGTCGAGACATAAGGGTCGAAGAATAAAATGTCGGCTCCATTCGTTTGCAACTTGTTGATGAGGCGGGTTGCAGGGGATTCGCGATAGTCATTTATATCCTGTTTGTAAGCAATTCCGAGTATAAGAACCCTTGAGCCTTTGAGCGGCTGGTGGAACCGGCGGTCAATGATATGCCCGATACGTTTCACACAATAGTCGGGCATAAAGTCGTTGACCTCAGTGGATGCCTCTATCGTAGAAAACCGGAAGCCGTATGCGTTAGCCTTATAATTCAGGAAACAGGGATCGACCGGGATGCAGTGGCCGCCTATTCCGGGGCCGGGATAAAACGGGGCATAACCGAAGGGCTTGGTTTTTGATGCCTCTATAACTTCCCATATGTCAATGCCCATCTCATTGCAAAAGATGGCAAACTCGTTGATTAGTCCGATATTTACGTTGCGGTAAGCATTCTCCAGCATTTTGGCCATTTCCGCTACGGCGGGCGTAGAGGCGCGGAACACTTTATGCTCCAGCACCGCTTCATACATGGCGGAGATAATCTCGCCGGCGTCTGCTCCCAGACCACCAACTACTTTGGGTATATTTTTTGTGTTGTAAGTTGAATTGCCGGGGTCGATACGTTCCGGGGAGAATCCGAGATAGAAATCCTGACCGCATTTAAGGCCTGATGATTCGAGGATGGGTTTCACGAGCTCCTCGGTAGTGCCGGGATAAGAGGTCGATTCGAGAGTCACCACCATCCCCTTGTGGAGATGTTTTGCAATTGATGTCGCTGCAGCTTTCACATAACTCATGTCTGGATGCCGATGCGCATCCAGTGGTGTCTGAACGCAAATAGCCACTAAATCAACATTTTCAATATTACTGAAATCGGTTGTGGCGACAAGCATGCCTTGTTCGACGAGCTTTTTCAGGTCGGCGTCCGCTACATCCCCGATATAGTTGAGCCCCTTATTAACCGAATCAACTTTCTCTTTCTTAACGTCAAAGCCTATGGTCTTGAATCCTGCTTTTGCGGTCTCAACTGCCAATGGCAATCCTACATAGCCGAGACCTACCACTCCAGCCACGATGTCACGATTGGCAATTTTCTTCGATATCGTTTCTTTAAAATTATCGTCAGGGTGAGTATGATTCATTCCACTTTAAAGATTTCCGAAGGTCAGGCTTGATGACGGAATCTCATAGACTGCCAAGTTCAACTTAATTTGCTTTACAAAATTAATTGTTTTATTTTAAACTATCACAAATATTTCAGATTTTTTAAATGGGGGGGGGTAATATATTGATATACAAGTATATACATAGTGTGCTTTCAAGCGCTCTCTTGTTCCGGCCTGCTACGTGCTCTATAATTAAAGGCTGTGCCATAAAAAAATACGGCACAGCCTTCATGGTTGTAAGTTTTGGCGTTAGTCTGAGCTTATTTTCCGAGGAGATTGTTTACTTTGTCCTTGGCGTTGTTTACAGCATCGTTGGCTGCGTTTGATGCCTTGTCGGCAGCGTCAGCAGCCTTATCTTTGGCGGCTTCGACTGCATCGTTGGCTTTCTGGGCGGCTGCGTTCTTTACTGAGTCAACAGCATTGGCGGTTGCCTCCTTGGCGGATTCAACAGATGCGCTGGCTACTGAATCGGCCTTTGCAGGAAATTTGTCGACTGCGGTTTTCACAGTCTCGAATACGCCGGCAAGTGCAGGTGCTTTTTTCTCCACAATGGGCTGGATGTCGGCCAGATACTTCTTGGCTTCTTCAACTTTGCCTTCGTCAACAAGCTTGCGGGCATAGGCTTCGGCCTGCTGGACGTAGGTGGCTATAGAATCGGGGTTGGTGCAGTTCTCGATTTTTGACTTGAAATCGTTTGATTCGGCTTTGGCCGCTTTGTCTGCTTTTGAGCAAGAACCGAATGCGAGCGCTGCAACGGCAGCTGCTGCAAGTAAAATAGCTTTCATTTTAGTTGTTGTTAAATGTGTTGTAAGGTTTCAGTCGGTTTCTTATAGCGCGCACCGCAGTGCGTCTTATGCAAGAACAACCGGTGTGGACATTTTGTTTGCAAAAGACGCCGGAGGGTTGTGCGCCGGAGTGACTGAAACCAACCTACGAGCCTTCGGTAGCGTCAGGAAAAGTCGAAATCATCGCAGTCCGAAAGGGATATCCCTGCTCCGCGATAAGTGTCCCACGTGTGTTTGGTGTCGGTTATATCCTCGAACGTGTAGAGTGTTGTGGGGAGATTGTTGAGGAAGTAGAGATGCGTCATGTCAAGCTCGCGGGTGTAGCTGTCCTCTGCCACCTGGGTGGCGCGATGGTTGCGGTAGATCACAAGGCGGTCCTTGGCTCGCGTAAGGGCCACGTAGAGGCATCTGCGGTCCTCTTCGATGGCGTTCTCTCCGTTGGCCACGGCTTTGGGCGACGGATACTGGTTGTAGTTCACATTCACGAGGTAGCAGTTCTTCGCTTCCAGCCCCTTGGCTGAGTGGATGGTGGTGAGCACAACGCAGTTTGTGGCATCTGATTCGTTCTTGACCGCAGTAGACAGCGACGGGTCGAGGATGTAGTCGGCAATGAATGCTGTCAGGCTTTCGGATGCTTCGCCTATTTTTTCGAGCAGAACCACATCGGGGCGGCGGCGTTCCCAGTCGTCGCGGTATTTTTGCCGGAGAATGGCCGTAAGACCTTTCAACGCTTCTGCAACAGCAAGATTCACCTCTACTTCAACTTTTTTGATGGCTGCGAGAGTGATGGCTGCCGACGGGTCGAGGACCGCGTTGCTGGTGAGCTCTTCAAGGCATTCGCCGAGGGTGTCTTTTTCGAGCACGCGGTCAATGATTTTGGCGGCTGTTATCTCGCCGATACGAGGGAAAAGGCACAGATACCGTTGCCATGCAAGCTCGTCGCGCGGATTTGCCACGATGCGGAGCGCGGCCACTATGTCGCGGATGTGTGCCGAAGCCATGAGGCTTGTGCCACCGTAGATTACATATGGAATCTGTGCTTCCACCAGACACGCCTCCACCGAGCGCAGCCCCCAGTTGGAGCGCGACAGTACCATGTTGTCGGCATAGCTTGCCCCTTCTTCGCCCTGACTGTTCTTTATGCGCATCACAATGTCGCGGGCCTGGTCCCATTCTTCGTGGAAATGAGCCAGCACCGGCTTGATGCCGGCACCGCGTGAGGCCACAAGGTGCTTGTCGTAAACCAATGGCGAACGGTCGAGCAGCCAGTTCGACAGATCGAGAATCTCCTGGGTGGAGCGGTAGTTGGTGGTGAGCTTGAGCACTTTGGCATCCGGAACCACTTCGGTGAAGTGATGGATGGACTGGAAGTCGGCGCCTCGGAATCCGTAGATAGATTGTGCATCATCGCCCACGCAGAACAGGTTACACTGATTCCAGAACGATTCAAGAAGCAGGTACTGCAACGGGTTGGTGTCCTGCATCTCGTCGATGAGGATATGGTCGTACGCGCCGGCGATGAAGGCGGCTGCCGCCGGATTCTTTTTCAGCCCCACAGCCACTTTGTGGAGAATATCGTCGTAGTCAAGGTAATGGCGCTCGCTCTTGAAGGCTATATATTTCTTGATTACATCCTGAAACACAGGAAGGCGTGTCAGAATCTTTTTTCGGGTGTCTTCATCCATCTGTCCGTTGAACAGCCGGCGCCCGAGGGCGGTGGACAGATTGCAGCGTGCATTGACCGCGTAGGAATAGACTTCGGCCAGCTGCTTGGCCTCGATGAAGTTGGATTTCTTGAAATGGCGTCCGCAAACCAGCCGGAACGCGCTTTCGCGGTCCTCCTCATCGATGACCGAGAATTTGCCGAAATTGAACACCGCCGGATTGCGCTCTATCATTTCCATGCACCATGAATGGAACGTCTGTCCGTGCAGCTGGCGCGCGTCCTGTGAGATGGACGACTGCAGGCGGTTGACAATCTCTTTTGCCGATTTGCGCGTGAACGACAGTATGAGCAGACGCGACGGCTGAACACCGGATTCGAGCAGGTGTCGGGCACGGGCTATTATGGTGCGGGTCTTTCCGGTACCGGCACCGGCCAGTACCAGCAGATTGCGGCCGCTGTAGGTGGCCGCGGCGCGCTGTTCGTCATTGAGAAAGGAGTCTGAGTTGTGTTCGGTTGCTTGCTTCATTATGGTCAGACGCTTGGTTGCATGAAAACTTCTATCTACAAATTTACTATTTTTACGCATATGAAGCTGTTAAAAATATGGATGCATTGTAGCCCGCACCTCAAATATTTTTCCGTATATTTGCCTTTGAATAGCACACATGTTAGGGCCTGCCAGTCGGCCTTGTTTTAAACCTGATTTTCAGAATTGACATAAATTGTTGATATGACGGAACATATTCACTATACCACAGCAGATTTGAAAAGCGATCTGCGTTATCTCACTCTATTGTCGCGTTCGTTCCCTACCATAGCGGCCGCGAGCACCGAGGTGATCAATCTGGAGGCTATTCTTGACCTTCCGAAAGGTACCGAGCATTTTCTGACCGATATCCACGGTGAAAGTGAGGCGTTTCAGCATGTGCTTAAAAATGCCTCCGGAACGGTGAAGCGCAAGGTGACCGAAATTTTCGGAAACACACTGCGCGACCGCGACCTCAAGGAACTGTGCACCCTCATATATTATCCTCAGGAGAAGCTGCGCCTTGTAAAGCAGCAGGAACCGCAGATGACCGAATGGTATGAGATAATTCTCAACCGTCTGGTGAAAGTGGCACAGAACGTGTCGTCGAAATACACACGTTCAAAGGTGAACAAGGCGCTTCCGCCTGATTTCAGTTATATCATTCAGGAACTCCTGCATGAGACTGTGGCCGACGCCAACAAGCATGCGTATTTCAACCAGATCATATCTACCATCATAGCCACACGCCGTGCCGACGATTTCATTGTGGCCATGTGTGAGCTGATTCAGCGGCTTGCCATCGACAGCCTGCACATTGTGGGCGACATTTACGACCGCGGGCCGGGCGCACACATCATAATGGATACCATCTGCAATTATCATAACGTCGACATCCAGTGGGGCAACCACGACATACTCTGGATGGGAGCCTTTGCCGGCAACGACGCCTGCATTGCCAATGTGCTGAGGGTGTCGCTTCGTTATGGCAACCTGGAGACACTTGAGGAAGGATATGGCATAAACATGCTTCCCCTTGCCACGTTTGCCATGGACACATACGGCTCAGCCGATGTCGGTCTTTATATGCCACGCCTGAAGTTCGCCAACAAGGCATACACAGACAAGGAGATTCAGGTGATGGCGCAGATGCACAAAGTGGTGAGTGTGATTCAATGGAAGCTCGAGGGGCAGATTGCAGAGCGGCGCCCTGAGTTCGGCATGACCGACCGCCGGCTGCTTCACAATATCGATTACGCTGAAGGCACCATCGAACTTGAAGGGAAAACATATCCGTTGCGCGACAATTATTTCCCCACTATCGACCCGTCAGATCCCTACAAGCTCACCGAAGCCGAGCAGACGCTGGTCGACGGTCTGCGCAATTCATTCGTAAACAGCGAGAAACTGCGCAAGCATATCAATTGTCTGCTGCACCACGGATCAATGTATCTCGCCCGCAATAACAATCTGATGTTTCATGCCTCTATGCCGCTGAACGCCGACGGTTCGTTCCGCAAGGTAGACATCGGTGGAGAGCAGCTGAGCGGTAAGGCTCTGTTCGACCGCCTTGACCAGCTTGTGCAAACTGCCTGCAGCCCTGAGGAGGGGCAGGACGCCGCGTGGGAGGTGGATTATATGTGGTATCTGTGGTGCGGTCCGGATTCGCCATTCTTCGACAAGTCGAAAATGGCCACATTTGAACGCTATCTCATTGAGGACAAGACTACCCATGAAGAGGTAAAAGGACATTATTATACGCTCCGTGACAATCCGGAGGTGTGCGATGCAATTCTGGCGGAATTCGGACTGCCGGCCGATGGCTCGCATATAATCAACGGACATGTTCCCGTAAAAATCAGGAAAGGGGAGAACCCCGTGAAAGCCGGAGGCAAGCTTTTGGTGATTGACGGAGGTTTCTCTAAAGCTTATCAGCCGGAAACAGGCATTGCAGGTTACACCCTTGTGTTTCACTCGCGGGGATTCCAGCTTGTGCAGCATGAGCCGTTTGAGTCAAGACAGAAAGCCATTGAGGAGGGGCAGGACATCATTTCCAATACGGTCCTTAGCCAGTTCAAGGCCCGGCGTCTCAAAGTCCGCGACACCGACAAGGGGCGGGAGCTTGCACAGCAGGTAACAGATCTTATGCGCCTGCTTGCGGCGTATCGTCGGGGGCTGATTAAAGAAAAATCCTGATACGCCCATTCTTTATGGCGTGTGATGTGCCTGCTGCATAGTCCGATACGGTCGGGGAGCTGATTGTGTGAAAAAAGTTTTAAAGAAGTACGGCTCTAAAATTTGGAAAATTCATAATATCTTCCTACCTTTGTATCCGCAAAACCGATGGTACCATGGCCGAGTGGTTAGGTAACGGTCTGCAAAACCGTCTACAGCGGTTCGATTCCGCTTGGTACCTCAGAATAAGCCCAGCCTGAAAAGGTTGGGCTTTTGTGTGTCTTGATTGAAGGCGTTGGGGAAGGCTGATGAATTTATATAATTCTTATAATTCTTATAATTCTTATAATTCTTATAATTCTTATAATTCTTATAATTCTTATAATTCTTATAATTCTTATACGGGATGGTAGGGGGGTATAGAAAAAAAACAGCGATGTACCGGAAGGGCATCGCTGTTTTTGTGGTGGTCAGTATGAATATTGGAGGGATTATTCGAACTCGATGAGGGGAGCGTCAGTGCCCACAACTTCGTCGACTTTCACGAATACACGTTTAACCGTGAGGTCTTTGTCAGCTTCGAGGTCATTCTCCATCTTCATGGCCTCGTAAACCATCATGCGCTGACCTTTCTTCACCTTGTCGCCGGCTTTTACATCGATTTCGATGATTCGGCCGCCCATCGGTGCGCGGAACACACTGCCTGTGATAGGCTCCTCTGCTGCTTCTTCCTGAGCGGGGGCAGTTTCGGCGGCTTTGGGTTGTTCCTTGGGTTGCTTTGCGGCATACTCCTCGGCGCGACGGTTGCGCAGGAACTTGTTGGCAACGTTGGGGAGAAGTTCGAGCAGGAGGTATTCCTCATCGTTCGATGCGAGCTTCACGCCTCCGAGGTCTTCGACAACGGGATTCTCAGGTTTGCGGTATTTGCTTACGTCGTAGGGGCGCTCCTGAGCGTCGCCGGTGATCTGCTGACGGAAAGCAGGATCGATGGGTGCGGGTGTGTGGCCATATTCACCTTTGACAAGCGAGATGAACTGGTTCGAGGTGTTGGTATAGTCGGGATTGCCTTTCTTGCGGTCGATGGCGAGGTTTACGGCCTGTGCGCCAACAATCTGAGAAGTAGGGGTTACCAGAGGCACCAGACCTGCGTCGCGGCGCACCTTGGGGATGAGTTTCATTGCATCCTCCAGAAGGTCGGACGAGTTGAGAGCCTTGAGCTGGGCAACCATGTTCGAGTACATACCGCCCGGCACCTCGGCTTCCTTGACAAGGAGGTTGGGTTTGGGGAATTCGAAGTATGCCTCGATTGCGTGACAGTTTTCCAGAAGAGTTTCCTCATCGCCGGCTTTGGCTGCTGCGATGGCCTTGTCGAACAGAGCGTCCACTTCTGCGGGAAGTTTGTCGGTGAGCGGGTTGAAGTGTTTGGGGAAGTGGTCCTTGTGCAGGTCTACATCGGCAAGATTACGGCGGATCTGCTCGAGACGGTCGCGGATTTCGCCGACTTTCTCCATATTGGCCTCAACTTCGATGCCGAGTTTCTGGCAGAACACATAAACAAGCTCGATGGCAGGAGCTGCAGAACCTTCGCCGAAGAACCATATGTTGGTGTCGAGGATGTCAACACCGTTCAGGATAGCCATAAGTGAGGATGCGAGTCCGTAACCGGGGGTGCAGTGAGTGTGGAAGTCAACAGGAACTTTCACTGCCTGTTTCAGTTTGCCGATGATGGATGCTGCGCGCAGCGGGCTTACGAGGCCCGCCATATCTTTGAGTGTGATAATCTTGGCTCCAAGGCGTTCCATCTCTTTCGCTTTCTCAACGAAGTATTCGTCGGTGAAAATCTTTTCAGGGGCCGCAACTTCTTCTTTCTTGCCGAAAAGTGAAGCGAAGAAGCCTTTTTTCTGTGGAGCGGCAGGAGCTTCGTCCTTGGGATCTACGGTGTAGCATACGGCTGCGTCGGCGATTCCGCCAAGCTCGTTGATCATGCGGATGGATTCCTTTACATTGTCGATGTCGTTGAGAGCGTCGAAGATACGCATCACGTTCAGGCCGTTTTTGATGGCCTCTTTATAGAATCCCTCAAGCACAGAATCGGGATAGGGCACATAACCGAACAGGTTGCGGCCACGCGAAAGTGCCGACAGAAGAGATTTTCCTCCGATGGCTTCGCTTATGGTGCGGAGGCGTACCCAGGGCGATTCGTCAAGATAGCGCATCACGGAGTCGGGCACTGCGCCGCCCCAGACTTCCATGATGTAGAAGCCTGCATCTTTGTAGAAGGGGAGGAGCGAGTCGATGTCCTCCTGTTTCAAACGGGTTGCAAACAGACTCTGTTGACCGTCGCGCAGGGTGAGGTCTCTGATTTTAAGTTTTTTAGTTTCCATAAACTGAAAATAGTTGAATGGGTTCGGTTGGGAATGGTTAAAACCGGCATACTGAGATTGTCCGTTCCATACATTCCTTAATTCAATGCAAAATTAGTGATTTTTTTGAATTATCCTAAATTTGTGAAAGTTTTTTATTCCAGAACGCTGATTATGACCTCAAAACAGCTCCAGGATGTGTTTATGCGCGTTATGTTGATTACAGATTGTCATCACGTTCATATATGCCGCAAGGCGGTGTGCGTTTGTGCGCACATCGCCTTGCCTGTGGTTATGGGTTGCCTGACGTCTGATTGACTGTCAGATTATATATGGTTTATTCAGTTGCCCGGCACGAAAATCACGATTCGATTCCAGTTGTTTACGTCGTAGGGCTGTACGGCCGATCCTTCAGCTTCGATGGACAGACGGCTGGCATCGATGCCATAAGTCTTTGTCAGCGTATCGTAAACGGCCTGTGCACGTTTCTGCGAGAGAGCTTTGTTGTATTCCGATGTACCGGTGTCCTTATCGGCGTAGCCCTGGATGAGCACGTTTACATCAGGATTGTCCTTGAGATACTGTGCTGTGTTGTAGACGTTGACCATCTCTTCGTCGGAAATCTTTGCGGAATTGATTTTGAACCGTACGGTCGACATCATCGGCGCTGCATTTGATTCCGGACATTCGGCAACAACTACTTCGGGGCAGGGGAGCTGAGCCTGTGCGGCAGCCAATGCGGCTGCAGTTGTGGCAAGCTCTCCACGCAGGGCATTCACCTGACCGTTGAGCGATTCGATGTAAGCGCGGTCTCTGCAGGGGTTGTAGGCCTGATATTTCACGCCTCCGAAGTTGATGCTGAAACCGCCGGTGGCTGTGATGTGCACGTCAACAGGTTCGTCGTAGGCGGCGCCGTTGAAGTTATCGCCATAGAATGCCGCGCGGCCTTCGAGGAAGAAGTCAACGTAACGGCATAGACGGAAGCGCAACTGGATACCTGCCGATACGGGAAGGGTCCATTGGCGGGTTTTCAGCGCACCGCGACGGTGGTAGATATTGGTACCTTCCGATTCGATGTCCCATACATATGTGCCTCCCAGACCGACAAACGGGATGACGCTCACAGGACGGTCAGCGTCCACGCCGCCCAGCGAGTTGCACATGTCCCACATGAAATCGAAGTTGAGGTTGGCCATCTTGGCTTTGCTGTAGGATACGTTGTCCCAGTGCATGGCGCCATAATATCCGCTGAAGCGGAAGCCGATGTAGGGTGAGAACCATTTACCCACGCCCAGATTGTAGGTTGCCGTGATGTGGCGTTTTGCATCGCCATTCTCCAGAGAGTTCTCTACGAGGGGAACCCCGATTCCGGCGCCTAACTGCAGGAACCAGTTGTCATGTTTGCCCACTGAATACTGGGTCTTGCAATTGTACGCGTCGTCAACGGTGAAGGTCTCTTCCTCCACGACGATTGTTTCCTGTGCATTGGCGGTGTTCGCAAACGTGAATGACATGCAACACAGTGCCAGTACGGATGCTAATTCGTGTCTCATTTCTTTTGGATTTAGTTGCAAAATAAATAACTTCATTCTCTCATAAAAGCGTTGACAGGTGAAGGCCTGATTATCCCCGTTTGAAGTGAATCTATCATAAGTGCGTGTCATTAGTTGTCAAGTTGGGTGAATGGCTCTCATTCTGTGTGTTCACTTTTTGAAATCATAACATTCGCGGGGAGGGGTTGGTTCATTGCCAAAATATTGCCGAGCGACCGTTTGGAGCACCGGTGGGAGCATCGCGGTGGATGGTATGACGGATAATGAAAGAGATGCATCATAAAATCAAACGGCCGCTTCGTCGCGAAGTGGCCGTTTGATTTTACCTTAAATTTTTATAATACCTATTAACCTAACAAAAAACACGATTATTATCTAAAGTTCGGTCATGCAATTTTTAGAATTGATGCTGATGAAATAAAGTAAAATATAATCCTAACTCAATGCGATTTTACGTTAGAAGTGCGTACACTTGATATTTTTCCAATTTTAAAATCAACTAAATCCTTTTGTCTCAAATCCGGGAACGCAGTGATGAAATCACCAGAAATTCCGTTCTTGATTCGATGCAAAATTACTGCTGAAATTCACGTTTGTCAAGCACCCGGAAGCCCAATATTAAGCATATATAGATTTATATAGATAAATATAAATCATAAGACCCTGATTTATAGGGTGAATATTGTTTGGTTTCGGTATGGTGATATAGATGCATATATGGCTATATTTTGCCATAAAATAGCTGGTTTTAGCCTTACGGAATTCAAATCCCGGTGAGTATCTCAACCAGGCGCCGACGGTCTGCAACTTGTATCTCCTGATTGGTGTAGTCTATGATTCCGTCAGCCTTCATGGCATCTAGGGCGCTTATGAGCGACTGACGTTGCACTCCGAACACGGCATACATGTCGCGCTGGCGGCACTGCAGCACAATGTCTGTCCCATTGTTTTGTGTGAGTGCCACGATCCAATAGGCGATGCGCTTCTCAAGTGAGCCGGATGCAAGCGCCATCACGCCGTCAACATTTAGTTGGGCGTTCATGGAAAGGATATTAAGATAGTTGAACAGGAAAATGGAGTCGGAATTGATTATGTTCAGGAAATCCGGCTTGTTGATCTGCAATATCCCGACATTGTCAATGGCCGTAACCGAGCCGGGGTAGCGGGTGGTGCGTCCGAAAAAAAAGTCCGGGGCAATAAGGTCGGGCGCATTAAGTGTCTGTGATGCCTTGAATTTGTTGTCATGGCTTTCAATCGACATCCGGACACTGCCGGCAATTACCGAACGTATGTGTGTGCATTCGGCACCTTGCTCCACAATCATATCGCCGGGGGCATATTTGAGGAAGTGGAATTTGTTGTGTCCCACTATCTCCGATAATTTCTGTTGTGATACGCCGGCAAACAGTGGCAGCTGGCGCAAGGTTTCGTACATGCTTCCCATGATATGGCTATGTTTCGTTGTTGTTCTTTATTTATAACGCCTGTGTTTAGTGAAAGTTAACAATGAGGTGTTAAATCTTTCTATGTACGCTTGGCATTGTCGGGCCGATTGCCCGGGGCAAGCTTTCTCCGTTCATGCAGGTAAATCTGAATGGAGTTGATGGTGTTGTGCCATGCTACATAGGCTGCAGGCGCCACTGAGATCAGGGGATTCATATAGGTCAGCGCAAGCCATATGGCAAGTACGGTGTTCTTCTGACCCAGACTTTGCGCACCTGAAATGGCATCGCCGTGCCGTTTCCCTATGATTCGCCCTATGCCGAACTGCAAAGCGCATACAATCAGCGACACGGCGCACAGGATAAGTATCTCAGGGACGCACGATGCCGGTTCTTTCAAAATGAAACTTACCGAGTTACCTACCACAATTATGAGAGAGAATGCCCATATGTAGAATGAAAGCCCCTGATGCTGGGCTATGGCGCGGTGGGTGGAGGGCGTAAAGCGTTCAAGCAGGAGCGCAACGGCAAGCGGCCCGAGAATCAGTGGAAGCACTGTGTAGCTTATGGTCCACATTGAGGTGAGGAACGAGTGCTCGGTGCCGGAGGCGGGGGCGTCCGTTGCAATCCATGTAAGGAGTGCAGGCGCCAGGAATGCCACGAATACATTGCTGAACAGCGAGTAGGTGGCCACACGTGAAACTTTTCCGCCGAGCATCCCTGTGATGACCGGTGCGGCGGTGGCCGTGGGGCAGAAGATGCATATGAATGCCCCCTGAGCTGCAATTGGATTGACGGGCAGCAACAGCAACCACGCTGTCAATGCTCCGGGAATCTGTACGGCGAGAAGCCACCAGATGTAACTGCCCACCTTGAATTCGCGTATGTTAAGGCGGCAATAGGTAATCAGGAGCATTATAAATATAAGATACTTCGACAGGAATGCCACCATCCCTATGTAGTTGTGGAGCAAGGCGCCGAGCAGCATGGCTATAGGAAGCATCCAGGGCTTCAGCTTCTGCCTTATGGCGTTCATACGGGTGTTCATCTTAGTTGTTGAAACGGTTACTTAGAGGGATACACAAACGGCGATGTGTCCGGTTGACAGACACATCGCCATGTATACGATTAGGGATTTATGTTCAAGCGAATTTGGAGAAGTCGGTGTTGCGCATGTCGCCGGAAGCGGCAAATTCGGTGTGGAATGCCATGGCGGCGTTGAGCGTAGCAGGCGTCTGTCCGCCCTTGCTGAGTTTGAGATACTCGCGCAGCAGCGGGCGGAAGTCGGGGTGCGCGCAATTGTTGATGATTTCGTTGGCCCGCTGTTCCGGATCCTTGGCACGCAGGTCGGCGATACCCTGGTCGGTGATGATTACATCCACTGAGTGCTCGCTGTGGTCGCAGTGCGATACCATCGGGACGATGTTGCTGATCATGCCGCCTTTGGTGACCGACGGGCACGAGAAGATGGAGATGTAGGCGTTGCGGCAGAAGTCGCCGGAGCCGCCGATGCCGTTCATCATTCGTGTGCCGAGCACGTGTGTGGAGTTGACACATCCGAAAATATCAGCCTCAAGTGCTGTGTTCATGGCAATTACGCCGAGACGACGGATGACTTCCGGGTTGTTTGAGATTTCGGCCGGACGCATCATTATTTTGTCGTGGAAGAAATCGAGGTCGGCAAACAGCTGGGCTTCAACTTCATCTGAGAATGTCATGGAGCATGTGCTTGCGAATGTGCATTTGCCGGCACGCAGGAGCTCAAGCACGGAGTCCTGCACAACCTCGGTGTACATCATGAAGTTTGGCAGCTCCTTGTCAAGACACAGGTAGTGGAGAACGGCATTCGCCACATTGCCCACGCCGCTCTGGAGCGGGAGGAATTCTTTGGGTATGCGTCCTTTGCGGTATTCGTTGATAAGGAAGTTCACCACGTTCGAGCCGATACGTTCCGACACTTCATCCGGTTTGGTGAACGCTTTCACGCCGTCGAGCGAGTTTGTGCGGATTATGCCGCGCACTTTGGAGGGGTCAATCTGGAGCGTGGGGCGGCCGATGCGGTCGTTTGGAGCATAGATGGGGATTTCGCGGCGGTAAGGGGGATCCTGCGGGAGATATATGTCGTGCATTCCCAGAAGCGATTTGGGAAGTGCTTCGTTCAGTTCGATGAAGATGTGTTTTGCGCGTGGAGCATAGGTGGGTATGTTGCCGAGTCCGCATCCCAGCAGCACTTCTCCGCTGTCGGTTATATCGGCTGCCTCGATTATGGCCACATCGGTGGGCCCATAAAAACCGTAGCGCGTTTCCTGGGCCATTTCCGAAAGATGGCGGTCAAAATAATGGGCGTCGTGGGCGTTGATGCGTTTGCGTAAGTCAGGTGTATTCTGATAGGGTGCACGCATGTTGATGGCATTGTTGCGTGCCAGAATGCCGTCAACGTGGTCGTTTGTCGATGCACCGGTGAAGATGTTAACTTTGAATTCCCGGCCTGCCGCGTGCTCGCGTTCGGCCTTGTGGGCAACTGCTTCAGTTACCGCCTTGGGGTTACCGGGAGCTGTGAAGCCCGATAATCCGAGCGTGTTGCCGTTCTCAATCATCTCAGCAGCTTCCTGAGCTGTGATAAAATTATACGCCATGCTTGTGGTAATTGATTTGGTTTGGTGTTTAAGGTGTGAGTGGCCGGCCGTGCAAGGCATAAATATTGGAGTAGACGGGCATATTGCCCGAAAACTTGCCTGTGGCGGCTTGGTCATCCGCGCCTTTATTCGTATTTTTGCACAAAATTAGAGTTTTAGTGCACAAAGCCCAAATTTTCCAATCTGTTTTTTAGCACATATGTGGTCTGTAGGGCATGTGTACATTAAATATTATGTTAAAGGATGGTGAGTAACAATGCCGATTCGAGCCTGATGGCCGACAAAAAACTATATATCGAGACATACGGATGCCAGATGAATGTGGCCGACAGTGAGGTGGTGGCATCTATAATGGAAACTGTGGGATATTCACAGACTGATGCTGTTGACAGCGCCGATGCCGTTCTGCTCAACACATGTTCCATCCGCGACAATGCGGAGCAGAAGATACATTCGCGTCTGCAGGCACTCAATGCTTTGCGGAGGGCAAAGAATCGCAAACCTCTGATTGTCGGTGTCATCGGCTGCATGGCTGAGCGGGCGAAGGATGAGCTTATAAACCGTGACGGGGTGGATCTCGTCGCCGGTCCGGACGCCTATCTGGATTTGCCGAACCTGTTTGCGGCGGTTGAGGCAGGTCATAAAGCTATCAATGTGGAACTCAGCACCACAGAAACCTATCGCGATGTAATCCCGGCACGCTCACTGGCAAATCGGGTGAGCGGCTTCGTGAGTATTATGCGCGGATGCAACAACTTCTGTTCCTACTGCATCGTGCCTTACACCCGCGGACGCGAGCGCAGCCGTGAACTGGCAAGCATTCTCAACGAAGTGGCAGATCTCAAACGGCATGGGTTCAAGGAGGTGACTTTGCTCGGTCAGAATGTGAACAGCTACCGGTATGCCACACCGGATGGAGAAACCGTGGATTTCCCCGCTCTGCTTGAACGTGTGGCCCAAAGTGCCCCGTCGATGCGTGTGCGTTTCACCACATCCCATCCGAAGGACATGAGCGATGCCACCATAGATGTGATTGCACGTTATCCTAATATATGTAATCATATCCATCTCCCGGTTCAGTCCGGCAGCAATTCCGTGCTGAAAGCCATGAACCGCAAATACACGCGTGAATGGTATCTTGACCGCATCAAAGCCATCCGCAGCCGGATTCCGGATTGCGGCATATCGTCCGACCTTTTCACAGGCTTCCACGGCGAAACGGAGGAGGATTTCAATCAGACACTTGATCTTATGCGCGAGGCAGCATTCGATTCGTCGTTCATGTTCAAATATTCCGAGCGTCCCGGTACGCTTGCTTCACGCACAATGCCCGACAATGTTCCGGAGGAGGTGAAAGTGGAACGTCTCAACCGTATGATTGCGTTACAGAACGAATTGTCGGCGGAGTCGAACCGGCGCGATATCGGGAAGGTGTTTGAAGTGTTGGTTGAAGGTTTCTCAAAACGCAGTCGCGAGCATATGATGGGACGAACTCAGCAGAACAAGGCCGCAGTGTTTCCGCGTGGCACTGTGAAAGTGGGCGACTTTGTTAAAGTGCGCGTCACGGATGCATCGTCGGCCACTCTTATCTGCGAGTTGGTCTAACCGGTTTACGCCGCTTGATAGCCGTTGCTCAGGAGGCGCTTGTCTGCATTTTCGCGCCTATAAGAGCAATTATTTGGTTAAATTAATGTTAAAAGTGTTGACATGGCCTCTATAAGGTTGTAATTTTGCAGCACTTTGGCTCAGAACGGGTCTCCCGGATGGTGGCTGTCAAACGGCCCCGCAAGGGTAAAAATGATTGTTTTTCTGCATGAATAAAATAAAACGTAGCCGCATAGCAGGTTGGGGCGATTATGTGACATCGACAATATCGGTGTCGCTCGTGCTGTTTATTCTTGGCCTGGTAGGCTTTGTGAACATTTCGTTTTCAGGTATAAACCGCCAGCTTAAGGAAAAAATGGGTTTCACCGTGGTGCTTGCCGACAGTGTGGCACCCGCAACGATAGATTCTTTGAAACTCGTATGCGACCACGCCCCATATGTTTCCTCCTACCGTTACCTGTCGGCCGAGGATGTGATGGCAGAAGAAACTTCGGGTGAGGGTGCTGACCTTGTGGAGCTGCTCGGTGTGAATCCGTATGCGGCGATGTTTGAAATCAAGGTGGGCGCCGCCTATGCCGATGTTGACAGTATAAGCAGCATTATGGCACAATGGCAGCAATTGACCTCGGTCGACGAGACCACCGCCAATACTGAAATGATTGCCAATATTAACAGGAATGCAGGTCTAATCAACACGATTCTCGCCATTATGGCTGCGGCATTGCTGCTGATTTCGTTTGTGTTGATAAACAATACGGTCCGCCTGACGGTTTATTCCCGTAGATTCCTGATCCATACAATGAAACTTGTGGGAGCAACCGGCGGATTCATCCGTCGGCCTTTCCTGATGGTGAATGCTGTGCAGGGTGTCATTGCCGGCGTGCTTGCATCCGGATTCCTTGCCCTTTTTGTGGGTTGGACACGTTCGCTCGACATGGGGATAGAATCGCTTGTGACGTGGAATGTGGCTTTCTGCGAGTTCGGGCTGCTTGTGGTCCTTGGCGTGGCTATCTGTGTGTTGGCGGCCATCATGGCCACCAACCGGTATCTGCGCAAGAATTATGACGAGATGTTCGAATGACTCTCTGCCATTGCTGTTCAGGGACAATTTCTGGCCGCTCCGCATGTGATGATATATAATAAAATTGAAAACCGATATAATCCTATTTCCGACATGGCTTTGAAGCTTGAGAAAACAGACAGACATAATTCTGACGAAAAACTTGAGCGGGAATCCGCGAGTGAATTCCCTCTGGTAAAAAAGAATTTTATATTTATGGCGGTGTCCGGCGCCATGATAGTCCTTGGTTTTCTGCTGATGCTTGGCGGCGGTTCAACCACTGAATTCAATCCGGACATATTCAGTGCCCGGCGCATTGTCGTCGGCCCCACAATTGCCTTTCTGGGTTTCGTAGCGATGGCAATCTCAATTATAGTGCGCCCCGGAAAGCGCAAATAACCGTTGTTTAACCCGGATAGATTAAAAATAGATATGGATTGGATTGATGCGTTGATACTCGGCATAGTTCAGGGACTTGCAGAATATTTGCCTATAAGCTCAAGCGGACACCTCGAGATTTTCAACAGCCTGCTCGGATCGAATCTTTCAGGTGAGGATTCGCTTCAGTTCGATGTAGTGCTACATGTGGCAACGGTTCTGTCGACAATCGTGGTGTTGTGGAAAAAATTCGTGCCGCTGTGCACATCATTTTTCACCTTCAAACGTGATGCCAATACCACATATGTGTGGAAAATCCTGCTGTCGTGCATTCCTGTCGGAATCGTTGGCGTCTGTTTCAAGGATCAGGTGGAATCGTTCTTCGGCGTCAGTGCCGATGGCGGCAACAATCTGTTGCTGGTCGGCATCTGCCTGTGTGTTACGGCTGCGCTTCTTGCCTTCGCATACTTTTTCCGCACACGTACTTTCCTGCGCACAAACCGCACCGGCCGGGATATCACATGGCTTGATGCGTTTGTCATCGGCATCGGTCAGGCCATCGCCGTGTTGCCTGGCCTGAGCCGTTCCGGCACTACGATAGCCACCGGTATCATACTTGGCGACAAACGCGAGGAGGTGGCCCAGTTCTCATTCTTCATGGTGGTTGTCCCCATCCTGGGACAGGCGCTGCTTGATCTGGTCAAGATGTTCTCGGCCTCGGGTGAAACTGTGGATCAGTCGCCCGTCGGCGTTGTGCCTATGATTGTAGGTTTTCTGGCGGCGTTTATCGTGGGATGTCTTGCATGCAACTGGATGCTGAACCTTGTGAAGAAAGGCAAGCTTGTGTGGTTTTCGCTCTACTGCGTTGTGGTAGGTGTGATATGCATAATCTTCGCTTGATTAAAGACTCCGATATGACATTGCAACCGATTGAAGGCGAGATTTTCGCTGTTGACAAACCTCTCGGATGGTCCTCGTTCCATGTGGTCAAGAAGCTGCGTGGAGCGTTGCTGTCGCGTTTGAGGTCAACCGGTGTGCGCAAACTCAAGGTGGGACATGCCGGCACACTCGATCCACTGGCAACCGGCGTGATGATTGTGTGCACCGGTAAAGCTACCCGCAGTATCGACGAGCTGCAATCCGGTGTGAAGGAGTATGTGGCTACGGTGGCATTGGGTGCCACCACACCCTCGTTCGATCTGGAAACACCTGTTGATGCCACTTATCCCACCGCCCATATCACGCGTGAACTCGTTGAAGAGGTTCTCTTGCGATTCAAGGGGAGAATTGAGCAGATACCCCCGTCCTATTCGGCATGCAAGGTTGACGGGCACAGGGCCTACAAAATGGCGCGACGTGGCGAGGAGGTGGATCTGAAGCCTAAAATCCTTGTAATAGACGAGATGGAACTGCTTGAATTCAGCCCGGAGGAGATTGTCATAAGGGTTGTGTGCAGCAAAGGCACATATATCCGGGCATTGGCACGCGACATCGGTGCCGCCCTCAACAGCGGCGGCCATCTCCGCGCATTGCGGCGCACACGTGTCGGCAGTGTCCACGTGTCGCAGTGCAGCTCAGTGCGTGATGCTGTGGAGCGCATCCATTGTGCGGCCATGTCGGTGCCGCAGGAGGATGGGACCCGTATTGACGTGCCGCCTGCAGCATTTGTGCCCGATTTCATGCAGAATGAAAAGGCCGACATAAAGGCTTACGCCGACCGATAGATATAGATTACTGTTTCAACATAAAAATAATATTCAACTGCTATAATGAAACTTTCCCAGTTCAAATTCAAATTGCCCGATAACCTGATTGCCCAGTATCCTTCGCCCAACCGCGATGACTGCAAGCTGATGGTTGTACACCGTAAGACCGGTGAGATTGAGCACCGTATTTTTAAGGATGTTATCAATTATTTCGGCGATGGCGACGTTATGGTGTTCAATGACACCAAAGTGTTCCCGGCCCGCCTGTTCGGCAATAAGGAGAAAACTGGCGCGCGCATCGAGGTGTTTTTGCTCAGAGAGCTTAATGCCGAACACAAGCTCTGGGATGTGCTTGTGGAACCTGCGCGCAAAATCCGCATAGGCAACAAACTCTATTTCGGCGACGACGAATCGATGGTGGCCGAGGTGATTGACAATACCACCTCGCGTGGACGTACACTCCGTTTCCTCTACGATGGCAGTCATGAGGAGTTCAAAGCCAATCTGTTCAAGCTGGGTTCCACCCCTCTGCCTGAATACATCAACCGCGAGCCAACCGAGGCGGATGCCGAGATGTATCAGACCATTTTTGCCAAGACAGAGGGCGCTGTCGTGGCGCCTTCGGCCGGTATCCATTTCAGCCGTGAGGTGATGAAACGTCTGGAGATCCGTGGTGTGGAGCAGGGCTTCCTCACTGTTCACAGCGGGTTGGGCGCTTTCCGCGAAATCGATGTGGAGGACCTTACCAAACACCGCATGGACTCGGAGGACATGAGCGTAGGGCAGGAGCTTGTCGATATGGTCAATAAAGCCAAGGATGACGGCAAACAGGTGTGCGCCGTTGGAACATCAACGCTGCGAGGCATCGCAAGTGCAGTGAGCATGGGCGGCCATATGAAGACCTACACCGGCTGGACCAACAAGTTCATCTTCCCTCCGTATGATTTCACCGTGGCAACGGCGCTCATAACAGGTTTCCATCTCCCGTATTCCACCATGCTCATGATGGTATGCGCTTTCGGTGGCTACCAGACCATAATGAAAGCCTATGAAGAGGCCATCAAAGAGGGTTATGGGTTCGGAGCATACGGCGATGCCATGCTTGTGATTGATTGATAACAAGGAAACTTACAGATCGGTTATGGTCGAGAATGAACGCGACACACGTGCGACCCGGGTTATTGATGCCGGGCGCCGGATGCTGACCGCAGCGCGCACTGCGCCGAAAGGGAAAGGCGTGGACATAATAGAATGTTGCCTTCTTACCGGCGAGGATATAAAATTGCTGTCGGACGAGATGAGGCGGTTGTACGATGAAACCGGACGTCCCGTTTACCAGCGCGATGGTGAAAACATCCTGCAGGCAGATGCCGTGGTGGTGATTGCAACCCGTTCGATGCCGCTCGGACTGAACTGTGCCCATTGTGGGTTCCCGACATGTGGGGAGAAGCCTAAGAATGTGCCCTGCGCGGTAAATAGTGTGGATGTCGGTATCGCCATAGGCTCGGCAGTGGCCACGGCAGCAGATTGCCGCGTTGACTGCCGCGTGTGGTTCTCGGCCGGAATGGCTGCAGAGCGGATGAATCTCTTGCCCGGGTGCAGCCAGTATTATTGCATCCCCCTCAGCGCCACTTCCAAGAATCCGTTTTTCGACCGCAAGTAACGCCGGTTTCCCGGAGTTATTCTCTGCCATAGGGACCCCATAGGGTTTAACATTGAACATCAAGGCCTGAGATTATAAAACAACTAAGGCCCGAGATTATAAAAGCAACAGCGGTGTATCACCATGCGTGACACACCGCTGTTGTTTTTGTGTGTGAGGCGGGTTATCGGCCCGAATCGTCGACGAGTGATTTGATGCGGCGGTTCAGCAGGGTTTCGCCCAACAGGTCCTCAAGGGTTAGGTGCATGCGGTAGCGCCAGTAGTGGCGTGAATTGGCCGGAACGTTTATCTGCTCCTCGCGCGGGTCGGCGCGGCGGACTTTGCCGTCGATTGACAGCCAGTCCTGCAGCGGCAGGATGCAAAGCATGGCGGGGGAGTGCAGGTTGCTGGCAACGATTTTCTCGCATATCCAGGGCTCGGCAAATGTGGGTGCGGCCCCGTGCTCGCCAAGCATATTGTTGAAGAAGCGCTGGGTCTTGTCGCGGTTTTCTTCCCACCATTGGCGTATGCCACCCATATCATGTGTGGAGGTGGTGCAGACAGTGAGATAGGGGTAATATGCCGGATTTCCGAATTCCTCGCGGGGATTCTTGGGCATGCGGGCAATGTCGAGCGTGAGGATTTCAAGCGCGTTCATCACAGCGGGCACGCAGTCCGGAATCATGCCGAGGTCTTCGGCACAGGTGAGCATGTCGGTGGAATCAATCAGCGGGGGAAGCTTCCACATGGCTTTGCCGTACCAGAAGTCGTTGTGACGGTGATAGAAGAAGTCGTTGTACAGGCGGTCGAACGTCCAGCGCTCGTAGTCGGTGAGGTAGCGGTAAGTGTATGTGAACTGGGCGGAGATACGCGGATGGTATTTGCCTTTTTCATACGGATCCTCAATGAACAGCACCTGGTCGATGAGTCCGAGCAGGCCGTTGCAGATGCGGGTGTTCTTGTCGTTCTTTTCTTGTGTGCCGAAGTAATCCGCCACTTCACGCTGAGTGGTGAATCCGGCTGCAAGTTTGTACCGGCCATAGCCTACGTCCTTGAGGAAGCGGCCGCGTACCTCTTCGGTGTATTCACCGAAAAAGTCGTGCAGGAACTCCTCGCGTATGAACGGAGTGGTCTGCAGATCGATGTCGAGCCAGAAGTCATAGTTGTTGCGCAGTTCGTCGACGGTGAAGGGAAGTGCGGGATTGAACACGCCCAGCAATCCGTGCAGCTGGTTCATCGGAATCTGCCATATGCGGAAGAACCCGAGCACATGGTCAATGCGGTAAACGTCGAAATACTGGGCCATGTTGCGGAAACGGTTTTTCCACCACTGGAACTGACCGTCGCGCCACATCTCTTCCCAATTGTAGGTGGGGAAGCCCCAGTTCTGTCCGAGTACGGAGAAATCATCCGGGGGAGCGCCGGCCTGACTGTCGAGGTTGAAGAGGCGGGGGAATGTCCATGCATCCACGCTGGTGCGCGAGATACCGATGGGTATGTCGCCCTTGAGCGATACGCCGTGGGCATGTGCGTATTCCTTTACATGCTGCAGCTGTTTGTGCAGGTTGAACTGAATCCAGTACACATAGTTGGCCTGCTGCTTGTTTTCGAGCAGCAAAGCCTCGACCTTGGCGGGAGTGTAGGCTGCATAATCTCCCCATTCCGAAAAGTCCGGGGTACCGTTTTCATCGCGGAGGATGCAGAACGCTGCATAGGGTTTCAGCCATGAGGCATTGTCGGTCACGAACTGCTTGAATTCGGCAGTGCGTGTCACACTGCGTTCCACCTGCTTGAACAGCTCGCGGGTGAATTCGTTTTTGGCGTTGTTCACCCGTTCGTAGTCAATCTGGTCAAGTGCGTTGAGCTCTTTGGCCAAAGCGTCGTAATGGGCCTGACGTTCGCTGTCGGCCAGAGTCCCGAGCTCGCTCAACCTGAGATACATTGGGTGCAACGCATAGCATGAGTTGGCGTTGTAGGGGTAGGAGTCGGTCCATGTGTGGGTCATTGTGGTGTCGTTGACCGGAAGCACCTGAATGAATTTCTGTCCGGTGGCAACGGCCCAGTCCACCATCTTTATAAGGTCGGGGAATTCGCCCACGCCGAAATCCTGTGCGCTCCGCAATGCGAAAACCGGGATGGCAACGCCCGCACCGCGCCAGGGAGCCTTGGGGTTGACAAGACGTTGACCGGCAACCACCATCACTTCACCCGATGTGGCTGGCTGCAGCACGAGCCGACGGTTGTCACCGCCTTCCCATGCCACGAGTTTACCGGTATTGCGGTTTATGATCAGGAACTTATATTCCAATTCGGCCGGAAGCGCTTCGAGCGGCAGAACGCATTCCCATGTTGGGAATGAGGCATCAGACATGGCTACAGCCTTGTCGGCATTCCAAGCGCCGAGAAGTTCGCAGGAACCGCACACAGCCACCACTTCGTCGGGCGACACCATGGGGGCGTCGACTGTCAGCAGAAGTTTGCCGGGAGTTATTTCCGGAGGAAGCGCACGGTGGTTGCGGCGGCACACGCAATCGGTGAACACCACCGAATAGTACGGCTTATCGAACGGCTGGTCCTGCCAGCGGTCGAATATCTCATACTCGCGGACGTTGTTGCCGGGCCGGAATGTGTGGCCGTGGCCCCATTCCTGACGGTCGAGACCGTTTTCGTGGCGGACAATGTAGCGGTAGGTGAATGTGCCGGTACTGTCGGGCAGGGTGACGTTAAGCCGCCAGGATTGTTCGCCGACAAGCTCCATTTTCAGAGCTTTCGCGGGGTCACCGCCTCCCAGTTGCGGGGCATCACCTACAATGTATACCGATTCGCCCCAGTTTGTGCGGTAATCGATTATGAATTTCAGATTCATGGTGAAAGTGGTAAGGATGATATATAAGTAAGATTAATTAATGCAAGGGCGGTTACAGCAGTTTGATGCTGATGTAGCGCTTGGGATTGCGTTTCACATCGATGAGCAGAGAGTCGAGCGATGCGGCGCAGTTGTTGAGATTGTCGTAGAGTGCCCGGTCGTGGGTGATCAGGCCGAGCGAAGAGTTGGGATTGTTGAGAGAGGCGGAGAGTGTCTTCAGATTCTCCGACAGCACGTAGATGTTCTGCATGGTGGAGTCTATCGGCATCTCCTTGAGGTCGGCCGATAGTTCGGCCAGTGCGCCGCTCATGGTGTTGAGGTTCTCGGTGATGGAGGTCACGTTGTTCATCACGGGAGGGAGCGCACGGGTTGTGGCGTTGACGTTGCGCATAGTTTTGTCTATGCTCAGGGTGATGTCGTCAAGACGGCTGATGGAAGTGGCAAGTGCCGGGTTCGCCATCAGGGCGTTTATGTTTGTCAGCAGTGAATCGATTTTCGGGAAGATGGCGCTGACTGCCGGCATGAGGTTCTGCGACACGTTGTCCATCAGACCGGATGCCGTTTCGCCTATGAGCGTGCTGCCCACGGCTTCATATTCGGTGGAAGTGGTGGGATGCAGGGTGACGGTGGATGTGCCGAGTATGTCCTGCTGGATGATGGCTTTTGTACCTTTAGGCAGTTTCAGCTGGCGGTCAAGGCTGAGTTCCGCTTTCACATGACCGGGGGAGTCATACTCATAGTTGATTGACCGTACCTGACCAACCTTGAACCCGTTGAGGGTAACAGGCGCCGATACCTGAAGGCCGGCGGCGTTGGTGTAGGTGGCGTAATAGTAGTTGGCGGCTTTGAATACATTTATCCCTTTCAGGAAATTAATTCCGAAAAACAATGCGAAGAGTGCTACGACCACGCAGAGTCCGATTAATATCTCTTTCCTTGATTTCATATTGGTTATGATTTTTTTCGATTATAAAATAGGGGGGCTTTCTGTCAGGGTTTGATGAAATCGATGCGTTTTCCGTTCTGCATCTTGACAATAAAACACCCGGGATGCTGTTTTTTTATCTGTTTGTGTAATTTTTTTGCCTTGTTAAGGTTTTCGGTGCCGCCGACAGCGTATTTATACAAAGCTCCCTCGTGGTAATACACCACATCTTTTAGCCCTTGGAATTCTTTGGATTTCGAGGACAATGGGCTTGAACTTGCAAGCAGCTGCACATAGTAAAGAGGCGTCTCGCTCGAGGCCATTTCCGGAATCCCTTTAAGTATGGAGGGGTTGGCAGGGAGCGGATCCACTTCAGGGAGATCAGGCGCAGCTGTGGGAGCAGTCAGCATCATAGGCCGTTCCTCGTTTGTGGCGTTCCCCTTGGCGGGTGTTATCGGGTGTGCCACTGGAAGAGACCTGCCGGTGATGCCGCTGCCGTAAGTGTTCAGATATGCGCAGAGGGCATTGTAAAGAGATGCAACCATCTCGTGCTGCCCGCTTTCAGATGCCAGATATTTTTCCGAGCGGGGATTGCAGATGAAATCAAGCTCGACAAGCACGGCCGGTGCCGATGTTGCCCACAATACCCAGAATCCGGCCTGACGCACCCCTTTGGGCGCGCGGTGGGCGGTGCCGACAAGTTGCTGATGGAGGGCGTCGGCAAATTCGATGCTCTGGTCAAGGCGTTTGTTCTGGCTCAGTTCAAAAATGATGTCGCTTTCAAGCGAGTTGGGGTCGAATCCGGCATATTTCTCCGTATGGTCGGCTTCCAGTTCCATCACGGCGTTCTCACGTTTGGCCACTTCGAGGTTTTCGGCGGTCTTATGCAGTCCGAGGGAGTACACCTGGCAGCCCTCGATGTTGGCGCGGTTGCGGTTACGCTTGTCAACGGAGTTGATGTGAATGGACATGAAGAGGTCTGAATTCGCGTTGTTGGCAATTTCGGCACGTCGGTTGAGGGGGATGAATACGTCGGTATCGCGTGTGTATACAACTTTTACATACGGAAGATTCTGTTCGATAAGGCGTCCGAGTTTCAGCCCTACAGACAGAACCACAGTCTTTTCGTTGGTGATTTTCCCCACAGCGCCGTAATCGCGCCCCCCATGACCGGGGTCAATGGTAAGCACAAAATCGCGCGCTGACGCCCATTCAGGCGCAGCAGTCAGGATAAAAACCACAAGAACAATGCGGTACAGGTATGTAATTAAAGCTTTTGTAAAGCTCATCTGAACATTTATGATTTGATAGCAAAATTACGAAAATAATCCAATAGCCCCAATAGCATCGGGTGTGACAATTTTCTATAAAATGGGTAGAAAAGGCAATATATGGAAAATTCACCGAACTTCATACGTAATATTCACCAGAATTTCCCGGTATTAAAACGGGTCGACGTCATAGTAGATCTGCGCCGAACGCATCTCTTTTATGCCTGAAAGATCCACTATTGCCTGACGCAGCAGTTCCTTTACTTTGGACATGGAGGCGTTCACCTCTACTTTCAGCATGATTTTGCGTATGAACAATCCCTGTATACGGCCCACGAGCGGCTCCTCCGGTCCGAACACACGTGTACCGAACAGTTTCCGCAGGTAATCGGCATAAATGCCGGTGATTGATTTCAATGCCGCAATGTCGCGGTGTTTCAGATAAATGTAGATTATGCGCGAGAACGGTGGATAGGCGAACGCCTTGCGCTGCTCTATCTCGTGGTTGAAGAAACCTTGGAAGTCGTGCTGTCTGACAAAACTGATGATGGGATGGGTAGGCTGATAGGATTGTATGACCACCACACCTTGCCGGTTCTCCCGTCGGCCGGAGCGTCCAGACACCTGTTCGAGCATGTTGAACGCGCGTTCGGACGCGCGGAAATCAGGCATGTTTATAAGCGAGTCGGCGTTCAGGATGCCCACCATCTCGACACCGGCGAAGTCAAGCCCTTTGGTCACCATCTGTGTGCCGACGAGAATCCGGGCTTTCCCCTCGGAGAAATCATCTATGATGTTGGCATACGCATCCTTGCTGCGGGTGGAATCGAGGTCCATGCGCAGAATCCGCTTCCCTTTGAAATTGGCTTCAACCTCCTCTTCCACACGTTCCGTACCGTAGCCGATAATCTCGATTGCCGGTTCGTGACATTGAGGGCATACTTTCGGCAGCGGATAAACCGCTCCGCAATAATGGCACTGCAATTGCCGGAGATGGCTGTGGTAAGTCAATGCCACATCGCAATGCTCGCAGCGAGGTACCCATGCGCACTGGCGGCAGCGGGCCAGGGGCGCGTACCCGCGGCGGTTCTGAAACAGGATGATCTGCGAACCGCGGTCAAGCACTTCATGGGCAAGCCGGAGAGTGGCGGTGGCGAAGGTGCCGTTGATGCTCTTTTCACGCCGCATGCGGTTCATGTCCATCACCTCGATGCGCGGGAGCTCCACGTTGCCGTAGCGCGTTGTGAGGCTCACCAGACCGAATTTTCCGGTGGTGGCCTTGTAGTAGGTTTCTACTGATGGAGTGGCGGAACCGAGGAGGGTTTTGGCACCATGCATCTTGGCCAGAACCATGGCCACGTCGCGGCCGTTATAGCGCGGAGCAGGGTCAAACTGCTTGTAGCTTGACTCATGTTCCTCGTCGACAATCACAAGCCCCAGGTGTGCAAACGGCAGGAACACGGCTGAGCGTGCGCCGATGATGACCAGTGGTTCATTGCTGTGCAGCAGGCGTTTCCATATATCCACACGTTCGCTGTCGGTGAATTTTGAGTGATAGATCACCACTGCGTTTCCGAACACTTTCTGCAGGCGACGGGTGAGCTGTGTGGTCAGCGCTATTTCCGGCACGAGCATCAGCACCTGGTCACCCCGGTTGAGGACGAAATTAATCAGGTGAATGTAGATTTCGGTTTTTCCGCTTGAGGTGACGCCGTGTAGCAAGGTTATATCCTTCTCTTTCCACGACAAGTGTATGGCTTCGAGTGCATCCGATTGCGCCTCACTCAGGCGCGGAAGCTGTCCCGACGGTGTGCCGGAGAACTTGAAGCGGTTAACCTCCCGTTTCGTCAGTTTCAGCAGACCTTTACCTGTAACTGCTGTAAGGATGGAGGGGAGCACCTCCGCCCGTTCGAGCAGCTGTTCCCGCTTCACAGGTATGTTCTTGCCCTGTTGCAGACCACTGAGTTCCAGAAACGCAAGCAGCAGCTTCTCCTGTTTGGGCGCACCTTTCACAGCGGCAAACGCATCCGAAAGCCCGGTGGTGTCAAAACAGGCTTCCACAAGCTGTTCGTATCTTGGGCGGTAACGCTCGTTAAGCTTCTCGGCAACGATAAGGATGCCACGGTCGACCATGGCGTTGACCGTCGATGCCGCTCCGCGGTGCTTGAGTTTGTTGGCGATGGCGCCGGTGGTCATGGCGCCTTCATGGCTGAGGAGCTGGTAGATTTCCGTCTCACGCTCGGTAATCGGTGCGTTTTCAGCGATATTGTAGTCGGGATTGACCTCCACGAACGTTTCGCTCTCGATCTTCAGTCCGGCAGGAAGGGCGGCCTTGTAGACGTCGCCAACTGCAGCGAGATAATAATCAGCAATCCAGCTCCATAGCTTTAGCTGGGGATGGCGCAGGACGGGGGCGTTGTCGAGGAGGAGCGCCACTTCCTTCACCTCCATGTTGGCCGGCGGCAGATTGGCGAAGCCTGTCACGATTGCGGTGTAGAATTTCTTGGTTCCGAACGGCACTATGACCCTGTGGCCCACGCCTACATTCCCTACCATATGGGAGGGGAGGCGATAGGTGAACACAGCATGGAGCGGAAGAGGCACGAGAACCTCCACATATTCGCTCCTGGACGGAGGCAGAGACTGCCTGTCGGAATTGTTGGCCGGGGAGGTGCTGTTAATATCGATTGACTCGTGGCTCATTGTATCGTGGCTCAAATTTTGAATGGATTACCTTACAAATTTACGATTTTTATTGTAAATTCGCACCTCACAAACCCCTAAACAAGTTCCTGTATCATGAAACTCGAAACGAAAAAATTCCCTTCGCCCAAAGGCGAAATCACATGGATAACTATAACCAATAACAAGGGCGCACAGGTGGTGCTTTCATCGCTCGGCGCAGGTATTGTTGCAGTCCGCCTCCCCGAAGCCGACGGCAAGCTGACTGATGTTGTGCTCGGGTACGACGACCCCGAGGCATACTTCGGCGACGGCCCCTGCGCGGGCAAGACCCCCGGCCGGTATGCAAACCGTATTGCCAATGGCCATTTCAGTCTTGACGGCAAGGTGTATGACCTTCCGGTGAATAATGGTCCCAACCATCTGCACGGCGGCCCCGACGGTTATCAGAACCGCATCTGGAACTGCTCAACTGAAGGCGAAAACCGCGTGGTGTTCACTCTTGACAGTGCAGACGGCGATGCGGGTTATCCCGGTAATCTGCATGCTGCGGTCACCTATACATTCGATGACGATGATGCGCTTGCCATCGGCTATGAGGCACAGGCGGATGCGCCTACGGTTGTAAATTTCACCAACCATGCATATTTCAATCTTGACGGACATGATGCAGGTTCATGTCTCGGTCAGACGCTGAAAATGAACTGCTCGCGCTGGCTTCCAACCGATGACACCTTGATTCCGACAGGCGAGATTGCTCCGGTGGCCGGTACGCCGATGGATTTTACTTCGCCCCATACTCTTGGCGAACGCATCAAGGATGATTTTGCTGCTTTGAAATATGGCAAAGGTTACGACAACTGTTGGATGGTTGACGATTATGACGGGACTATGAAGGTTGTGGCCGAACTGGAAGCAGTGCATTCAGGGCGTAAACTTGTGGTCAGCACCGACCAGCCGGCCGCTCAGGTTTACACCGGCAACTGGCTTGACGGATGCCCAACAGGTAAGGGAGGCTATACATATAAGGATTATGACGCCGTGGCCATAGAGTGCCAGGGTTGCCCCGATGCCCCGAACCATGAGAATTTCCCGTCGCAGGTGCTCCGTCCTGGTGAGACATATCGCCGCAATATTGTGTTCAAGTTCAGCTGATACAAGCTGTTTGCGTTGTATGAAAAACAGAACGAGGCTGTGTCAAAATAGGCGCAGCCTCTTTTTTTGTAACCTGCTGTAAAACAAAGCCCTGACTTTCACAAGCCGGG